>ERZ791875.68-NODE-68-length-143952-cov-45.270089_pt1 | contig 143952 bp, 100 predicted proteins | sample MGYA00510278_ERZ791875 | MGnify/ENA primary metagenome ERZ791875 (study PRJEB30046, sample SAMN00792078) | human gut metagenome | study: EMG produced TPA metagenomics assembly of the A metagenome-wide association study of gut microbiota in type 2...
TTCGCATAAGAGGAAGCGGCATCTCATTGAAGTCTGACTTGGTCTTGTTAACGTGGGGGCAAAGGTAGGTCTTGCTGTTTTGACAGTATCTTTTTAATTCCTGCCTCTTCTGGAGGGTGATTTCTCCTTATGCTTTTCGTTGTGTCTGACTCTTTTATCCTTTTGCCACATTATTTCTGCCATTTTGGTTAAAGTGCTCTTTGACATAGGGGTTCCGTCATCATTTAGGAAGAGTTTGGTTTCCGCTATGCGTTCTATGAACGGGGCTAATTCGAGTTTTTCGGGTGGAATCTTTTCATTGTTTCCAACGTAGAAATTACCCTCGATGTATCCATCCAAAAGATTTCCCAGCATACTTTCCTGGTTATTGTTAATTCCTTTAACCTTTTTACCCTTAGGACGGCCTCTGTGTGGTTTATTTTCCGCTTGTTCAGAGGATTGTCTGTTCTGTTCACTTGGTTTTACTAACCCTGTTTCTTCGCTTTTAACAGCGTTTTTTTTGATTTACTCATTTTGAAAAATTATTTAATTAAAAACAGTTAATTTGTAAATAAGGGTGCAAAGATACTAGGATTGTAGATGTGCAGAGTCGAGGAAGATGAATAAAATGAAATAAAAACTTTTTTGGTAGATGTAATATGCAGTAAATTAGAATGGTATAGTAAAAAATAGGGGGCGTTCAGAAAACGTTCGTTTAATGGGCGCAAAGATAAGGGGTATTTTTCGAACGTGCAAGATGTTTAATAAAAATATTTCTATTATTTCATTTTTCGTCAGTTATATTATTAGTAATCAATGTGATAATATTAATAATATATATATTTAATATCCTCTCATTTTTATGATTTCAAATTTCATGTTGAAGGCATGATCGTGTTGTCTATTAAACGAACGATTAAAAAACACTTTTTTGAATTTAATATCTTCGTTTATAACGCATTAAGTCGAAATATCTATTTGTTACGGTTTGAAAGAGAATATGTCTCGTTCAAACCGCGAAGCGCACCCGGAACTATAGTAAAATCCTTGATTCTCTTTTTGTAAGTGATTGAAAATCAAAAATATTGGTTTGCTGCCCGCACTCGTGACAAGCAAGAGTTTGCTGTCCGAAAATCCTTAGATAAGCTTAAGTCCGAAGAGAAGCTGGATCTTGACTGTTATCTTCCCACGCGAATTGTGATATCACAGTTGAAGTATCGTCGTAAACGTAGTGAGGTTCCTGTTATCCGAAATTTAATCTTCATCCGTGCCACTAAACAAACCGCTTGCGACATATCCAATGTTTATAATGTCCAGCTTTTCTACATGAAGGATCTATTTACTCATTCCATGCTGGTTGTTCCTGATAAGCAGATGGAAGACTTCATGTTTGTGATGGATTTGAATCCTGATGGGGTCAATTTTGATAACGAACCTTTTGCTATTGGAGATAAAGTGAAAGTTGTCAAGGGGGATTTTAGTGGCATTGAAGGTGAGGTTGCTACAGAAGCTAACAAAACTTATGTGGTTATCCGTATCAAGGGAGTTTTGATTGCAAGCGTCAAAGTACCCAAATCCTATCTAAAGTTTATAAAATAATATCATCTCAATTATAAAATGAATTCTTTACTTTCTCGTGCTGTTGAGCTTCAGCATGCCGCCCATACTTTAATGTATCTCGGCATGGATGGTGAGCCTCTTTATTCTGATGACTTTTGTCGTCAGAATAAAGATGTTCTCTTAAAATCCGATTCTCTTTTTGCTGCAAAAAGTTCCGATATCGAAGAAGAGGCTAATTTGTGTCTGGCTCTTCTGATGGGTTATAATGCCACTATATACAATTATGGTGATAAGGAGCAGAAAAAGCAAGAGATTCTTGTGCGTACTTGTGACGTTTTGGAACGGCTTCCGGAATCTTTGCTCAAAGTCAGACTGTTGACCTATTGTTATGGTGAGACTTATGAAGAAGCGTTGTTGCAGTCTGCCCGCAAGATTGTGGATGGATGGGGGCAGGCTTCTCTTACATCCGAACAGGTTGAGGCTGTTGAAGAACTTCGTAATGTAGAAGAGAATCCCTATCCATGGGAATATGTCGATGAGTAAAAAATAACCGGGGATTTTGTTTGGAGCGTCTGTATTCTACGCATAATAAATATAAATCAATAAATCACCTCAGGCGTTCCCATCCCCGGTTTTCAATATTGCATATAAGATTTGTCGGCAGAACTTCTGTCGATGGAAAACATCTCAATAATGATTAATAAATGTTTTCGAATCAGTAAAAGGAAGGGTATGCGAATCCTGTTCCTGCTTTGGCTTTTGACAGTGTCGGGGCTGGTCTACATGCTTTTCCTTTTGCTTTCCTAATTTGTTGTCAAGTATACTTTAATATTTAACTTAAAACAATCTGTTTTATTTTGGTTATAGCAGTAGATTTTGATGGTACTATAGTTGAGCATCGCTATCCCTCTATCGGCCGTGAGATTCCCCTTGCCATCGATACCCTAAAAAAACTGACTTCCGAACGCCATAAGCTTATCCTCTGGAGTGTCCGTGAGGGTAAGCTTTTGGATGAGGCTGTTGCTTTTTGTCGTGAGCGTGGTCTTGAGTTTTATGCCGTCAACCGTGACTATCCGGAAGAGGAGAAAAACTTGAATAACCATTTTTCCCGCAAGCTGAAAGCGGATGTGTTTATTGACGATCGCAATCTTGGCGGTCTTCCCGACTGGGGGATAATTTACGAGATGATTAATCGTAAACTTACTTATGAGGATCTCATGCGCAAATATGAGTATGGTTCTGAACCGGAAAAACCGAAAAGTTTCTTTGCACGCTTATTCGGGAAATAGAGACTTATTTTTATAACATCATTACTCTTGCTAAAAAAACAAGTAACAAATATGAAAATCAGAAAATTTCTCTTAGTATTGGCTATTCCTTTGGCATTGGCAGGCTGTACTTCTTATAAGAGTGTTCCTTACATGCAGAACCCTGAAGTTGTGAATAGTGGTAGTAATTCTCTTCCTCTTTATGATGCTGAAATCATGCCGAAAGATTTGCTGAGTATCACAGTGAATACTACTGATCCTCAGGCTGCTGCTCCATTCAATTTGACAGTACAGACACCGTTGAATGCTGCCTTGACCAATATCAATACTACTACGCAGCCCACTTTGCAGCAATATCTTGTGAATAATAAGGGTGAAATAGATTTCCCTGTCATTGGGCGTCTTCAAGTTGGTGGTTTGACCAAGAATCAGGCTGAAGACCTTATTCGGGAGAAGTTGCAACCTTATCTGAAAGAGAGTCCGATTGTGACCGTACGTATGGCTAATTACAAGATATCAGTCTTGGGTGAAGTTGCTCGTCCGGGAACGTTTACTGTTGGTAATGAAAAGGTAAATATTCTGGAAGCCCTTGCTATGGCCGGTGATATGACTGTTTATGGTATTCGTGATAATGTGAAGCTGATTCGTGAGGATGCTACAGGAAAGCGTGAGATAATCACTTTGAATCTGAATAATGCCGATTTGGTGCTTTCACCCTATTATTACTTGCGTCAGAACGATATCCTGTATGTCACTCCTAATAAGACGAAAGCCAAGAATTCTGATATCGGTAGTAGTACCACCCTTTGGTTCAGTGCTACTTCCATATTGGTATCCATTGCCAGTTTGATAGTTAATATTGTCCGGTAATCAACCTTATTGTTATTTCAATCGTAAATTGTTAAATTGTAAATATTCCCATGTTGCGAGACGACCAAAATTTAGATAGTGATCAATCAAAGAGCGACGAATCTATCAATCTGTATGCCATCTTCTTTAAATACTTTGTCTATTGGCCCTGGTTTGTAGCCAGTGTGCTGATCTGTCTGGTAGGTTGTTATATTTATCTTCGTTACCAAGCTCCTGTTTATAATGTTAGTTCTGCTGTTTTGATTAAAGAGAATGATAAGCGTAGTGGAAATTCAGCCAATAATCCTCTGGGTGCTCTTCAGGATTTGGGCATGTTTTCTATGACGAATAACTTTGATAATGAAGTTGAAATATTGAGATCACGTACTTTGATAAAGAAAGTAGTGAATGATTTGGGACTTTATATTGGTATTTCTGAGGAGCGTACCTTCGGTTATAATACTCCTTTATACAAGAGTTCCCCAGTTAATCTCTATATGACTCCGGAAGAGGCTGAAAAGTTGGAAGCAGGTATTAAGTTACGAATGATTTATACTAAGGACGGTAAATTATTTGTTAAAGGAGAGTATACTCTTGATGAGATTGAACAAGACTTTGAACGTAATTTTGATGAGCTTCCCGCTGTTCTTCCTACTCCTGTGGGTGTGCTTAGTTTTACGGTTAATGAATCCATTGTGAACGATACTATTCAACCTATAGAAGAAGATGTCTATTTGGCTGCCTATGTTGGTAGTCCTACAGTCATAGCAGAGAATTATGCAGAGAATCTGAGTGTTGAACCCGCATCTAAAACTACTACAATTGCTCTACTGAGCTTGCAGAGTACTGTTAAGCAGCGTGGAATTGATTTTATCAATCGCCTTATAGCTTTCTATAATCAGGATACCAATGATGAGAAGAATGAGGTGGCTCAGAAAAGTGCAGAATTCATTGAGGAACGTATTGGCATCATCAATCGTGAGTTGGGAACTACTGAAAGTGAACTTGCTGATTTCAAACAACGTTCGGGTTTGACTGATTTGACGAGTGATGCTCAGCTTGCTTTGCAGGAAAATTCCAGATACGAACAGCAACGAACTGAAAATGCTACTCAGATTAGTCTGGTGACCTATCTGCATGACTATATCAATAATCCTAAGAATCTTGATGAAGTCATTCCCGCTAATGTAGGTTTGAAGGATGCCAACCTTGCATCGATCATTGAACAATATAACACAATGTTGATTGAGCGCAAGCGTTTGCTTCGTACGTCTTCTGAGAATAATCCTGCTATCATCAATATGAACACGGGTATTGAGGCCATGCGTTATAATGTTCAGACTACTGTCAATAGTGTCTTAAAAGGTCTTCAGATAACCCGTGACGATATTGATCGTCAGGCTCGTAAATTTGAGGGTCGTATCAGTAATGCCCCTTTGCAGGAGAAGGAATTTATGACTATTTCCCGTCAACAGGAAATCAAGGCTGCTCTTTATATTATGCTTTTGCAGAAGCGTGAGGAAAATGCCATAACTCTTGCTGCTACCGCTAACAACGGGCGTATTATTGAAGAACCTTTGCCTAGTAAATATCCTGTATCTCCTAGGAAAAAGGTGTTTATGCTTGCTGCTTTAATATTGGGTTTAGGTATTCCTGTGGGTATCATTTATTTGAATGACTTGTTAAAGTATAAGATTGAGAATCGTGAAGATGTAGAGAGGATTACTAATGTAGCTATTTTAGGCGAAATACCCTTGGGCGCTAAGCCAGAAGAAGGTGCTATTGTCGTTCGTGAGAATAGGAATGACATGATGGAAGAGGCTTTCCGTGCTCTTCGTACTAATATGCTTTTCATGCTGGGAAGTGATGAAAAAGTGATTCTTTTTAGTTCTAGCCAACCTGGTGAAGGTAAATCTTTTATTGCAGGTAATACAGCCGTCAGTCTTGCCTATATGGGCAAGAAAGTTGTTATTGTAGGCATGGATATTCGTAAACCCGGTTTGAATAAAGTTTTTAATATGTCTCGCCGTGCAGAAGGTATTACTTATTATTTGAGTGATCCTAAACATGCAGACTTGTTTGATATGATTCAACACAGTGATATCAGTTCTAACTTGGATATCCTTCCCGGGGGACCTATTCCTCCTAATCCAACGGAACTGGTGGCGAGTGATGTCCTTGACAAGGCTATTGAACAGTTAAAAGAACATTACGATTATATCATCTTGGATACTGCTCCTATTGGTTTGGTAACAGATACTGCTATTATTGGTCGTGTTGCTGATTTGTGTGTCTATGTTTGTCGTGCTGATGTTACTCCAAAAGCTGCTTTTGGTTATATTAATACACTTCGTGATGAGAAGAAGTTCTCTAAATTGGCCACAGTCATCAATAGCATAGATATGAGTAAACGTAAAAATAGCTATGGTTATGGTTATGGTAAGAAGTATGGTTATGGTTACGGTAAGCGGTATGGGTATGGTTACGGCTATGGGTATGGTTACGAAACAAATGGGAAAAATAAAAAGGAAGAGAAGTAAATTTATAGAAATATTTTATAGAGCGTATTTCTCTCAAAAAATATTTTATTTGAAGTCGTTTAGTATTATATAAAAATATAATATTAGATATTGCTGTTTTTTTCTGTAAGTTTGATCTAGGAATTTCTATTTATTGACTATGTGAAAATTATATATATTTACTATGATTTATTGAATTTATGAGAATTATTTTATCAGGTGGATGGGGATTTGGTAATTTGGGAGATGATGCCATATTGTTGGCTTCGATAAAGATACTAAAGTGGAAATATCCATTGTCGAATATTGTAGTGTTGACAAATAATGTGAAAGAAACAGAGCAAATATTATTGGATCAATCAGAGATTGAAATTGAAGAATCTATCTTTAAAAAAAAATTTGGAGATGTGCGCATTAATGTTTCAATGAATATTTCTTTGAAAATAAAGCAGTACATAAAAAGGAAAATAAACAAATACGAGATAAAAGTAAAGAATGCTATAAAGAGCGACTTATTATTAAATGAAATATGTTCAGAACAAAATGCTGATGCTATAGAATCTTTCAAATATCTTTGTGAATCTGCAAGTCTGTATATAATGTCAGGTGGTGGTTATTTGAATGAATGGACAGAAATGGCTATAGCAAAGTATATTGAATCTACTATTGCCAATAAGCAGGGATTAAAATGTTATCTTATTGGTCAAACAATTGGACCTTTCATTTCTAAAGGTAGCTTTAGTGTAGCTAAAAAGATTTGTTCTTTAATGCATGGTATCTTTTATCGAGATGTAGAGTCCATTAATGATACAAAAAACATGGGGATAGAATGCCAAGAAGAAGCTATTCCAGATTTGGCATTATATGAGGAGTCCTTTTACAGAAAGAAAAAACAAATAGTTGTTGTGCCATTCAGAAAAGATATAATGGATAATATAGATAATTTATGTGAAAACATAAAAAGAATATCCCAAAGTAATGATTCAAAAATAATTGTAGCTGTTACACAACTTTGGTATGAACAAATAGGAATAGCTTTGTTTGTTTATAATTCATTGATATATAGGGATGTATGTGCGGAACTCTTTATTCCCAAAAATGTATTTGAATTACAACAGGTCTTGGGAGAATCTAGATTAGTTATATCTCAAAATCTACATGGTCTTATTATGGCATACCGAAGTAATACACCTGTCATTAGTCTAAATGCAGACCGTAAATTTGTTACGTTTATGAATATGATTTATGCATCGAATTTAATAATTGAACCTAAATATGTTACAAAATATAATTTGTGTGATCTATGTGAGAAAGCGCTTAAAAATCACAAAGAGAGTGAGATGAAATTGTTTATTGATCAAATAAAGAGCACTATTGATAAGACACTCAGTTAGTGGGAGTAAAATGGGGATAAACAACTATTATATTTCATCTTTTTTTTGGAGTACTTTAGCTAAAATACTCAATGCTATTTTGGGATTTATTTCCGTTCCATTGCTGTTGGGATATTATGGTAAGGCGGAATATGGTATCTTGTCTATAGCAACTGCCTGCAATGGCTATATGCATTTATTAGATTTGGGAATGAATACTGGTACTGTAAAATTCTTTTCTTTATGGAAGGCAGAAGGAAAACAAACTTTGATATATCAGGTTGCACGGACAAATATTTCATTTTATTTGTTAGTAGCGTGTGTTAATGTAATAGCTCTTGTCGCTTTGGCTTTATTTGGGGAAGAATTGTTTTCTGTTACCCATGAGCAGTTTCTCCAATTACGAATGTGCTTATTTATAATTGCTATATTTTCTATTTTTAGTTGGATAACTACGGTTTTTAACCAGTTGCTGATAGCCGACAAGAAAATAGGTTTTACAATGCAAGTACAATGTGGGCAAATTTTATTAAAAATGCTTCTCGTTCTTGTTGTATTGTGGTTAAATCTGTCTCTTTCTGTTTATTTTTTCTGCTTAACTGCCCTTTTAGCCTTACTATTGTTACCTTATGCTATAAAATGCCGGAAAGAACAGCTTATTGACAGTTTGAAACCGGCTGCTTATTGGAAAGAATTTAGAATAGTACTGACCTTCAGTCTTTCGATTTTTACTCTTTCACTCTTCCAAGTAACTGCTACACAATCTCGCCCTATAATACTTAGTATATTCTCTAGTAATGGTGCTGAAACAGTTTCAGAGTATCGTATTTTAGAAGTTATCCCTCAGTTAATCATTTTGATCGGAGGAACCTTTTCTGGCATATTTCTTCCGAAGGTCTCTGAAATGGTAGCTCAGAATAATCAACAAGAAATAGAGCACTTTGCTTATAGGTGGACTACATTGACAACCGTCCTTGCAAACATTCTTTGCATTCCTTTTATTTTTTGTGCTTCTGAGGTTTTGTCGGCTTATGTGGGTGTTGGGTATACTAACCTTTCTAAATGGTTGATAGTTTGGTGCTTGATTGTTTTAATGCAAATACATACGACTCCTTGTAATGCACTCATAATGGCATATGGACGCATGAAATTGCTAATCATTACTTCGGCTATTGCTTGTGTTTTATCCATAGTGATAAATATTGTATTGTGTTCACGTTACGAAGTTGGTTCTGCTATTGTAGGGTATCTTGTTTATATACTTATTGTCATTGGATTGTATTATATAGTTTACTATAAAAAAATAGTTAACTTAAGCCGCTGGAGAATGTTCCGCTGTTTTATTGTTCCCACTTTAATATCTCTGCTGATGCTCGTTCTTGCATCTTTAATACCTATGAAGATGGAATGGTTTTCTATATTTGATGAGCGTCTGCAATATATAAGTATTTGTATAATAAAATCGTTATTGTGGCTTATACCATATTTAGCACTCCTTTGTGGGTTGCATATTGTTGATTTGAAGTTATTTAGAAAATAAAAAAGATCTTTTTCTTAATTAGTATTCTGTTGGGAAGTTCAGTTATGGAAATCTCTATTATTCGTAAAATATCTCTTATTTCAGTATTTCTATCTTTATTTTTCTTTCTTTGTTTTCCACAGATTACGCTGATAGGAAGTGCTCTTTATAACATTTTCTTATATTTGAATGTACTCCTGGCATTCATGCTACATGAGAAGATTGGTTTAGACCAAGTAATGGTAAGAAAAGTACATTCTATGTTTCGAATGTTTTTTTTCTTATCGTTTTTGGGGAATATTATGTCCATATTATTTTATGATATAGAGTTCTATTTTGTTGGTATTAAAAATATTATTTTAATTGTATTTTATGGTTATTCGTTTGCTATCTTAGCTTGTGATAAAAAGATAGAAAACATAATAAAAAAATGCGTTTACATATCTTCTGTGATCGTATCATTATATACGATTTATTGTTATGTAACAGACTCTAATCCATATATGCTTTTTGTTGCTTCTTTTACGAATGATTTAGACTATATAGAAACGTCTCTTGCAGAAGTTAGAGGACTTAAAGGGCGAGTCGGAGGTCATTTGGGTAATCCTGTGTTTTTAGGAGGAGAGTTACTGGTTTTATTAGGATACTGTTTAGTGGATATTAATCAAAAAGTGAAAATTGATAAAGGGAAACTATGTGTTATTTTAATGCTATTGATAAGTATTGTCTTAACAGGATCTCGTTCTGCTCTTGTTCCTGCTTTTGCTTTATTGTTATTCTCTTTATATTACAAATATAAATTCAAATCTTTGCTTATTCTATCAGTTTTGGTATTAGTGATTATTCCGTTCATTCCTAATATTGATGATTTTCTATCATCGTTGGATGTTATGAGTCGTAGTGAAGATGTTGTAGGCTCGTCTATTTTTATGCGAGAAGAACAATTTCGTGGCTTGCAAAGAATTGTTGGAAATAATGAAATATTTGGCAATGGATTGGGGTGGATTAGGCATTACATTAATTTGCATGGGCTCCATCCTGTTCTTTTAGGCTTTGAAAGTTTGATATTCTCTTCCTATACAGAAGGGGGAATGTGGGGATTATTTGTTGTCTATCCTTTTTTATTCTATTCGTTTTTTAAGCTTTCTAGGCTTACTCAAAATTATACAGTGTTATTTTATCTGATTGCTTATTTTGCATATGCACTCTTAACAGGTGCATTTTCATTGAAAGTTTTTATCGCGCTATTTGTTGCTATTTTAGTTACAACAAAAAATGATTATGAATAATTTTTATAATGTATATTCAAAGGGATTGATTTAGATCGGAATAATGAAAGAGATAAATTCTATGAAATTTAGTGTAACTATCCCTGCTTATAAGCGGAGTTTTCTTCAAGAATGCATTGACAGTGTTCTGGCACAGACATATGCTGATTTTGAGCTGATTGTTGTAAATGATGCCTCGCCTGAGGATTTAGATTCTGTGTTAAATACATATCATGATTCTAGAATTCATTACTATAAAAACAAGAGAAATTGTGGGGCGTTGAATGTGGTGGATAATTGGAATATATGTCTAAATTATGTTACTGGAGATTACATAATTTGCATGGGTGATGATGATAAATTGAAGCCCAATTGTCTTGAAGAGTATTATAAATTAATAAAATTATTTCCTCATCTTAATGTTTACCATGCAAGGACAGAAATTATAGATGAAAACTCTAAAGTAATAAAAAAGCAAGAGGAACGACCTCCATTTGAGTCTGTATATTCGATGATTTGGTATAGGTGGAATGGACGGGTTCAATATATAGGTGATTTTCTTTTTAAGGTATCTACTCTTCGGGAGCATAATGGTTTTTTTAAGATTCCATTTGCTTTATGTAGTGATGATATTTCTGTAGCAATTGCGGCAAAAGAAAATGGAATTGCGAATATTAATAATGCAGTTTTTCAATACCGCATTAATAGTCAGACAATTTCTAATAATGGGAATGGGAAAGTATTGATGGAGGCTACGGTAGAGATTTGGAAGTGGTATGAGCAGTTTTTGTCAGAAGAACCAATAAATAGTGAAGATAAGCTATATTGGAAATTACTGAAGAAATCATTGCAAGAACGTTTCTGTAAACTTAGGTATGCCATTATTGCCCGTGATTTGGTAAAAAACACTTTTTCAAATCTTTGGTATTGGGTTAAATTGCGTGATATTTATAGTTTAAGTTATTTATTGATATTGAGATCTTTTATATCAGGTTTCTACTATAGATTGAAAATAAAAAAAACTAATTACTGAGGGTGTGTTAAAATGAAGATTAGAACGCAAATAATATTTTTCTATACTTCCGATAATCAAAACTTATCCGATTTGTTATTTGCGTAATTCGGGTAATTTGCGTTCTTTTATTCAGTTTTGACACACTCTCATTTAAGTATTGTACCTAATGTATGTTGTTTTTGATCTAATTATATATTTTACCTTTTGTATAATAATATTTATATAACAGGCTTGTAAGAAAAATAAATAGCTGTGGTTGTAGCTATGATTGCTTAGATTCTGAATGGCAAGTATCAGTACAATATGTTTTGGGTGATTGCAGGTTATTTTTAAAGTGTTGTTTCCATTTTTACTTTTTTATATCTGGGGAACTTTTATTGACCTAGTAAGTTGGTTTTATATTTACGTGAACTTCTTTGGTGCGAGGGCATTTTTCTCTTTATGATGAATCGTTGAGATGGTGAAGTTTTATAGATCATTACGTGAATAATAGTAAGTTGGCGCTTGATAATAATACCTACCGAACATGTGATGAAAGCTATTCATTTAAGTTAGAATAATTGTTAGTTTTGCGCTTAGAAAAGGGCAGCTAAGAATTTCTTTTGATTTACTCTCTTATTGAGATTTGTAAGATGAACGGATTATGAACGATTAATGTACTCCAGATATTTCAATAAAGCTTATTTTAGTTTGAAATTGATTATATTTTACTTTTATCAATGAATATAACGTGAGTCTGAATTAATAAAATATTCAATGCGGTTAGAGGAAGGTATAATGCATACTAGGTGCACAGTAGAATTGCTTTTATTATTGGTTGCTTAAAATGAAAATATTATTTGATTATCAGGCCTTTACTCAATGTGTTGGCGGAGTGAGTCGTTATCATACGGAATTGATAAAAAATTTTTCAGATGATGTTGAGGTAGTACTTCCTACATTGTTTAGTAAAAATATCTACTTATCTGAAATAAATGCACGGTGTCATACTGCTTTATTTAATAAACAATTCATGATGGAGGATAATATTTTTAAAATCTTGAATATAGCACGTAGCATTTATATACTAAGGAATGCTAAATATGATGTTTTTCATCCTACATTTTTGAATCCGTATTTTATAAATCATGTCAAAAAACCTGTAGTCTCCACTATGCATGATCTGACACATGAAAAATATCCTAAGTTACTACCTAAGGCTTCCACGGTAATTGAAAAAAGAAAGCGGATTATAAGAGCTTCAGATATTATTATTGCAATTAGTGAAGAAACTAAACGAGATTTGATGACATTTTATAATATTCCAGATGAAAAAATAGTTGTAATATATCATGGTATAGATCAGACGCTTATCAATAGTTCTGGAAAAAAGATAATTGATATACCTTATATATTATATATAGGGTCACGTAATTCTTATAAAAACTTTCCCATGTTTTTAAAAGCATTTAGCTTAATTGATCAAGATGTTCATTTAATTTGTACTGGTACTTCTTTTAATTCTATGGAGTTGTCATTGATTCTTCAGTTAGGCCTTGAAGATAGGGTTCATCAAATGTTTGTTTCGAATGAAGAATTAAATAATCTATTGTGTAATGCTGTAGCATTTATATATCCTTCAATGAGTGAGGGTTTCGGCTTACCTATCCTTGAAGCTTTTCGTTGTGGATGTCCTTGTATAATAAGTAATCTAATGTGTTTTAAAGAGGTTGCTGGAAATGCTGCTATTTATTTTGATCCAAACAGTGTTGAAGATATGAAAGTTGCTATATCAAAAACTATATCTGATTCCAGTTTATTATCTTGTTTGAAAGAAGAAGGATATAGTAGAATGAAGACATTTACATGGAAAAAAACAGCTGCCAAAACAGAATGTGTATATAGAAAAATATTGTAGTTATATATACTAATTGAAAAATGTAATATTATATTGCATTAAGTGTAGTAATAAGGCGTATTGAATGAAAATCTTAGTTGTATCTTATCTGCCTTGGAATGATGATATTAGCGTTGGGAATACTTTATCTAACATATTTCGAGGAATGGATAATCAAATTGAATTTGCTAATATTTATTTTAGAGATGACCCTCCTAATAATCAACTGGTGAAGCGTTATTATCATATCTCAGAAAGTCTGTTAGCGAAAAGGATTTTAACGAGAAAATATACAGGTAAAGAGATTACTCTTCAAAGTATTAAAAAGAAACAATTGTCGAATAGCTATAATAAGGTAAGGAGTTTGCGCTGGGAGTTATTCCTATTATTACAAGATTTAATAGGTATTTTAGGTAATTGGAAATCTTCGCAATTAGACTCTTTTGTAGAAAATTTTGCTCCGGATATTGTTTTCGGTCCTCTTGGGCGAATGCCTGTTTCTAATAATTTGATGACCTATATTAGTAAGAAGTTTAATGTACCTTTGATTACATATCCTTGGGATGATCATTATTCGTTAAAAAAACTTTCATTCTCACCGTTTTTTTGGATAAAAGTTTTTATTGAAAGACATGCTATTTATAAATGTGCAAAACAATGTATGATGCTTTATACTATTACAGAACAAATGAGGTATGAATATAGCCTATGTTTTGGAAAGATATGTAAGGTTCTTTATAAAGGTTATGATTTCTCAGATAGAAAGAGGGTGCATACTATTAACCATCCAATCCGAATGATTTATATGGGAAATATTGGTTCAGGAAGGTGGAAAATTATAGCTAAAATCGCTAAAGCGGTAAACGCTATTAATTGTAAAGGGAAAAGAATAGAGTTGTATGTATATACGATGTCTCCTAAATCTCGCGCAATGATAAGAGCTCTTAATGTTGGTGATTCGCATATAATGGAACCTGTTACAGCATCAGAAGTCTTAAATACAATGAGCCAAGCTGATATATTGTTACACGTAGAGCCTGTGTCTTTGAAAGATAAATTATTTTTTAGATTATCTTTTTCAACTAAACTTGTCGATTATTTTTATAATGCAAAATGTATTCTCGCTGTAGGGGGAAATACCGCTTCAATGAGGTACTTAAGTGAAAATACAGCTGCTATTGTAGAAACTAATATCAAGAATATTGAAGGTAAACTTAAGGAAGTTGTTGATAACCCAGATGTGATAATGGAATACTCTGAGAAATCATGGAATTGTGGAGTAAAGAATCATCAAATAAAGACAATTCAACGTGAATTATATTCTGATTTCTGTTCAATTGTAAAATTACATAAAGATGCAAACCAATAATTTTAATTTGTGGATTAAAAAAGTTTTAGGGAATAATGTAAAGAAAATGTTAATATATCTTTTGTTTCCGCAACGTAATCAATTCATGCTTTTTAATTATGCAAACCGTGCTAAAAAAAGGAGAGTTAATTTGAACTATTGGCTTGAATCAGAGAATTTGGGCGATACTCTATCTCCTGTAATAGTTAATTATATGCTTTCTCTGCGGGGGATTTCTTGTGACATGGAGGTAAAAAAACGCCATCATCTTTATGCAGTGGGTAGTGTTTTAACAGCAGGAATTCAAGATTGTACAGTTTGGGGAAGTGGAATATTAAATGCAACTTTAACTTATAGGCTCAAGAATCGTAAACTAGATATTAGAGCCGTGCGTGGTCCGTTTACTCAGGTTGTACTTATGGATTATGGTTTTAATTGTCCAAGTGTTTATGGTGATCCTGCTATATTATTACCAGAGATTTATACACCAGTTAAAATAGAAAAGAAATTTAAGTTTGGGCTTATTATGCATAAGGATCAAATATTGGAATTTGAAGCAAATTCAGATATTATTTCAATAAATATTTGCACTACAAATTTCCATGAATTTGTAGATTTACTTAATAGTGTGGAAGTGATAATTTCATCAAGCTTACATGGAATTATTTTGGCAGAATCTTATGGTATCAAAGCTGTACTATTACGACCTCAAGTTGACATATTAAAATATTATGATTGGTATTATAGTACAGGTCGTTATCGCTTTCCTATTGCTGGTTGTGTTAGAGAAGCCATAAATACTATACCAGTGGAGTTACCTCATTTAGATGAATTGCGTAGAAAACTCAAAGAGGCTTTTCCCTATGACATATATCAATAAATGTATTAATTAGTAATATAAATGAAGGTTAGAATAATGCATGTTGTTCAATGTGCTGGCGGTGTTGATTGTTATCTCCGTATGTTATTAGCACATATGAATCGTTCTTTATTTGAACACATTATGGTTTGTTCGTTTGATTATTGCAAAGCTGATTATGAACAACTTGTAGAGGATTTTATTCAGATTGATATGTGTAATTCATTATCTTTTGAAAAAGATAGAAATGCGATAAAAATAGTCCGTAGCTTAATAAAGGAATATCAACCTAATGTTATTTATTGCCATAGCAGTAAGGCTGGAGGGATAGGACGAATTGCAAATATAGGGTTAAGATTCCCAATTGTTTATAATCCTCACGGGTGGGCTTTTAATATGAATAATTCGTGGATGAGAAAGGAGCTATATTTATGGATTGAAAGATTTTTAGCTCTTTTTACTACTAAAATTATTGCGATATCTAATTATGAGAAACTGTCTGCAGTTGAGGAGCGTGTAACGTCAGCTAAAAGAATTAAAGTAATATTTAACGGAATTGATATCGATAATATACAATGGAAACTTTGTAAAAATAGTATTACACGAGATTCATTGGGAATAGAGCATGATGCATATGTTATTGGAATGGTTGGTCGTATTTCACCCCAAAAATCTCCAGATATATTTGTTCGTGCGGCAGTGGAAATACACAAAAGAATTCCTAAATCACATTTTATTATTGTTGGTGATGGTGATCAGCGTGGTGAAATAGAGCAATTAGTGTGTGAAATGGGTTTGCAAAAAAGTCTTATAATAACAGGCTGGGTTGATAATCCATTGTCTTATATAATGTTGTTTGATCAGGCATTGTTGCTTTCTCGTTGGGAGGGTTTTGGTTTAGTACTTGCTGAATATATGAAATTAGGTAAACCTGTTGTTGCGACTGAAATAAATGCAATTCCTGATTTGATAACAGATCGTGATAATGGTTTATTGGTTGATGTCGATAATGTACAGCAAATAGTAGCTGCCGTTTTGAATATATATAATAATAAGGAATTAAGAAGAAAATTAATAAATAATGGTTTGAAACGTGTTGATGCCTTTTTTGATATTAAAAGGGTTGCTTCCGAACATGAGCAAATGTTTCTGAATCTCTGTGAAAGTCGATAAATATTAATATGTACAACTTGATATGAAGTTTATTTTCAAGTGGAGAATCTTATTAATTCTGTGTTTTCTAGGTATTAATATTACTTGTAAAGCGCAATTTACATATGGTACAACAGGGTTGCTGAATATGCCTACTGCAGAGATGCAAAGAGATAAAACATTTATGTTTGGAGGAGGATTTTTAGAGAGACATGCTACTCCTGCCAGATGGTTTTATGATACTTATAATTACTATGTCAACATTACTTTCTTTCCTTGGATGGAGGTAGCATATACATGTACACTTCATAAAGCGTTTGAAAATGATCCTTTTTTAGCAGATGGATATTGGGTACCTTCTACCTATGGAAAGTTTGTAAATCAAGATAGAAATTTCTCAGTTCGTTTTCGCTTGTGGAAAGAGGGCTGGTGGAAAAAATGGACCCCACAAATAGTGCTAGGCGGTAATGATGTTTTAAATAATTCATGGGCAGATGGTAATAAATTTGAGATGTCTTCAAAGAAAGGTAATGGTTTTTATAGTAGGTATTATATAGTTGCAACAAAATATCTTGATATGAGAGCGGTTGGTAGGTTGGGAATTCATGCTGCTTATTTATATAATAAACGTGAAGATTATCATTTTAATGGTCCTGCTGTAGGAATGAATCTTCGATTAGGTTTATCGAATGATAGCTTTTTTACTGAATTTTTGAATCATCTAAATTTAATGGCAGAATATGATTCAAAAACAGTGAATATTGGTGTTAACTGTAGTTTCTGGAAAGATTATATTAATGCCGTTGTAGAATTTAATCAATGTAAGTATGTATCAACCGGTTTGGTTTTTAAAATTCATTTGAAATAGTAAATATAGTAAAAGATGGGAACGCATGTTGTTATTATGGCCGGTGGTATTGGTAGTCGTTTTTGGCCTATGAGTACGCAAGAATATCCAAAACAGTTTATAGATGTAGTAGGATGTGGAAAATCGTTGCTCCAATTAACTGTGGAACGTTTTTCTACATTTTGTTCTATGACTAACTTTTGGGTTGTGACCAGCGAAAAATATGTAGAAATTGTAAAGAAGCAATTGCCGGAATTATCGACAGACAATATTCTTGCAGAGCCACTTTCTCGTAATACTGCCCCTTGTATTGCATATGCTTGTTGGAAAATAAAGAAGCGTCATCCTCAAGCTAATATAGTCGTTACACCTTCGGATGCTTTGGTTATTAATATTGCTGAGTTTCAAAGAGTAATAAGTTCTGCGCTTGAGTTTACTGCCTCAAATAATAGTATCGTAACGATAGGTATAAAGCCTAATCGACCTGAAACGGGCTATGGTTATATTTGTGCAACTGAGAAAGTTGGAAACACGGGGTTATATAGTGTTGAAGGCTTTAAAGAAAAACCGGATTTAAAGACGGCACAACGCTATCTTCAGCTGGGTAACTATTTCTGGAATGCAGGCATTTTTGTTTGGAATGTGAATACTATTGACGAATCAATAAGACAATATACTCCTGATTTGTCAAAAATAATGGATGAAATGTCAATAGATTTCTTTACGGAAGCTGAAAAAATAACTGTTAGTAAACAATTCCCTAAATGTGATAAAATATCCATTGATTATGCTGTAATGGAAAAAGCCGAAAAGATATACACCCTTCCTGCTGAATTCGGTTGGAGTGATTTAGGTAGTTGGGGGGCGCTCCGAATGTTGTTACCCCAAGATGAAGATAGTAATGCTTGTATTGGTGAAGATGTAAGAATGTATAATTGTCGGAATTGTATTGTTCATACGCAAGAGGAGAGAAGAGTTGTAGTGGAAGGACTGGATGGCTATATAATAGCTGAAAATAAAGGTGCCTTACTAGTTTGTAGCCTGAAGGAAGAACAAAGGATTAAAGAATTTGTAAACTAAATATAATAAGTACATAACATATTCATTACTTATGAGAAAAGTAGCATTAATTACCGGCATTACCGGTCAAGATGGCTCCTATCTGGCCGAGTTTCTAATAGAAAAAGGATATGAGGTTCACGGCATTCTTCGTCGTTCTTCATCATTTAATACATCCCGAATAGAACATCTCTACTTGGATGAATGGGTCCGAGACATGAAAAAAAATCGTTTGATAAATCTTCATTGGGGGGATATGACAGATAGTAGTTCGTTGATACGTATTATTAGCGATGTCCATCCGACAGAAATCTATAATCTTGCTGCGCAGAGCCATGTAAAGGTGTCTTTTGATGTACCGGAATATACGGCAGAAGCTGATGCAGTAGGTACGCTTCGACTGTTGGAAGCCGTACGCATATGTGGCTTGGAACGTACCTGTCGTATTTATCAAGCTTCTACTTCGGAGTTATTCGGTAAAGTGCAGGAAGTACCGCAAAAAGAAACGACCCCATTTTATCCGCGTAGTCCTTACGGTGTTGCCAAACAATATGGTTTTTGGATAACTAAGAACTATCGCGAAAGCTATGATATGTTTGCCGTGAACGGCATCTTGTTTAATCATGAGAGTGAACGTCGTGGCGAGACTTTTGTGACCCGTAAGATAACATTGGCTGCTGTCCGTATCAAACAAGGTTTTCAAGATAAGCTTTATTTGGGCAATCTGGACTCATTGCGCGACTGGGGGTATGCAAAGGACTATGTGGAATGTATGTGGCTTATCCTTCAGCATGATACACCAGAGGATTTTGTAATTGCTACAGGTGAAATGCATACAGTTCGTGAATTTGCAACTCTGGCCTTCCGGCATTTGGATATAGAATTAAAATGGGAGGGGACAGGCGTTAATGAAAAAGGTGTTGATGTTTCTACCGGTAAGATTTTGGTGGAGGTCGATCCTAAATATTTTCGTCCTTGCGAAGTAGAACAGCTTTTGGGTGATCCGACTAAGGCTAAGACTTTACTAGGTTGGAATCCGACGAAAACATCGTTTGAACAGCTGGTTCAGATAATGGTGAATCACGACATGAACTTTGTGAAGAAGCTTCACCTGAAAGCGCGACTCGACAAAGAATAAAAAATTGGTAATGCTTGACAGGACTGTGAAAATATATGTGGCCGGGCATCGAGGGCTTGTCGGTTCGGCCATTTGGAATAACTTAAGACAACGTGGTTATGACAATCTGGTAGGTTATAGCCACGAAGAACTGGACCTTTTAGATGGTGCAGCAGTGAAGCGCTTTTTTGATGAGGAACGACCTGATGCTGTTGTATTGGCTGCTGCTCATGTAGGTGAAATTATGGCTAATTTGCAATATCGTGCGGATTTTAAAGATACGTATGCTTCCGGGCTGAAAAACATTCGTAACTGCCATATCAATGTGGGAACCGGAAAGGAATTGAGTATAAAAGATGTTGCTGGTAAAGTCATACGTGAGATTGGTTTTAAAGGAGAACTTTGCTGGGATACTTCGAAGCCTGATGGAACGTTACGGAAATTGACGGACGTAACGAAGTTACATAATTTGGGCTGGCATCACAAGGTGGGGATTGATGAAGGTATTCATCGGTTGTATCAGTGGTATCTGGAGGGATTGCAGAGTTTGAATATGCCGGAAAAAGGTGAACTCTTGAAATGAATATACAAGAATGGAAATAATAAAAACAGAGATAGACGGTGTGGTGATTATTGAACCCCGTATTTTTTGTGACGAGAGAGGCTATTTTTTCGAATCATTCTCACAACTAGAATTTGATGAGAAAGTTATGCCCATAAACTTTGTACAAGATAATGAGAGTATGTCCAGTTATGGTGTGATGCGCGGTCTTCATTTTCAGAAGATGCCTTACACTCAGAGTAAATTGGTACGATGTGTAAAAGGCGCGGTTTTGGATGTAGCAGTGGATATCCGCAAAGGAAGTCCGACCTACGGGCAGCATGTGGCTGTGGAATTATCTGAGGATAATCATCGTCAGTTTTTTATACCTCGCGGCTTTGCACATGGCTTTTCTGTACTCACGGAAATAGCTATTTTCCAGTACAAGTGCGATAATTTTTATGCTCCTCAGGCGGATGGTGGTATTCAGCTGATTGATGGTAGTCTGGGCATTGATTGGCGAATACCGACCAGCAAGACTATTCTGAGTGAAAAAGATTTGAAGCATCCTCTGTTGGCTGAATATGATTCTCCCTTTGATTACAATACAAATTTATACGAATGATGAACAATCATCAGGCAACTAAGCAACACGTAAAGACCGTATAAAACTAACGTAGGATAATATCCTCACTCTCTTAATAAAAACGTACTTACTATGAAACCGCTGACTTCTGATCGGGCAGAATCCATCCGTGACGTTGCCATACTTGGTGACTTTCTGCTGTTAAACTTCTCGATGCTGGCAGTATATTTTCTATTGAAAATGGTAAATGTGCCAGCTGTTGCCTTTCCGTTTAAAACTTATTTGGTAGTGTCAAATCTGTGTTATGTGCCTTGTATTTCAATTTTTAAAGTGATTTTGCATTATCGGATTGTTAGTCCTGAACAAATTGTAGGGCGTTTGCTAGGGACTGTGGCTTTGCATATCGTGGTGTTTTTAACAGCGCTAGCTTTAATAAAAGTTGGAAATTTTTCCCGTATTTATCTTTTGTCTTTTTATCTGTTGTTCCTGCCTTTACTCGTCGGCTGGAGATTGACTCTAAGGCATATAGTGAAACTTGTTCGTAAACATGGAAAAAATGTACGCACGGTTGTACTGGTAGGTGGAGGTGATAATATGACCGAGCTTTATCAGGTACTAAGTGATGTGACTTACGGATATAGAGTAAAGAAAGTCTTTTTTGCGAAGGATGGAGTAGAGGGAGATACATTGTCTGAATCTTTCTGTCGCGCAGAAATGCAAAGATTGAAGGAATGGCTTTCTGAGAATGAAGTTCAGGAATTATATTGTGGTCTTTCTGCTGTGTATAAGGATGATATTTTATCCATTATTCGTTATTGTGAAAATAATCTGATCCGCTTTTATAGCGTACCTTCTCTTCGCAATTATGTGAAACGGCAGTTGCAGCTGACTTTACTGGGGGATGTGCCTGTGTTGTCTATTCGTTGTGAACCTTTGCAGAAACCAATGAACCGTTGGATGAAACGATGTTTTGATTTACTATGTTCTTCTTTGTTCCTGATAACTGTCTTTCCTATATTATATATTGTTGTGGGAACGATCATTAAAATCACTTCTCCGGGACCTATCTTTTTCAAGCAGGATCGTAACGGTGAAAATGGGGAGATTTTTCAGTGTTATAAGTTCCGCTCAATGAAGGTGAACAAGGATTCTGATAAAATTCAGGCTACGAAGAATGACCCGCGCAAGACAAAGTTCGGCAACTTCTTAAGAAAGAGTAATCTGGATGAGATGCCTCAATTTATCAATGTCTTTAAAGGGGAAATGTCTCTTGTAGGTCCTCGTCCCCACATGCTGAAGCATACAGAAGAATATTCCCAGCTGGTGGATAAATATATGATGCGTCATTTGGTGAAACCCGGTATTACGGGCTGGGCACAAGTGACAGGTTTTCGCGGGGAGACTAAAAAGGTATCTCAGATGGAAGGACGTGTGAAACGTGATCTTTGGTACATTGAGAATTGGACTTTCTTGCTGGATCTTCGTATTATGGTGATGACAGTGGTGAATATGTTCCGTGGAGAAAAGAATGCTTATTGATATGAATTATAAAGAAATAGATACGCAGCGTATCATTGACTACATAGGGGCGTTTGCTAATGGAGTTTCGGTGGATGATGTCATTTTGCACTCCGGTGCCGATAAATTGCGGGTATATCCTGCTCTGTTTGAACTGGAGCAAAGCGGATGGCTGGAAGTGCTGGAAAGGGAGGAACTAGGAGCTCCCTCAATAGTCCGTAAGAGGAAGGTTTAAGAGAAGATAAACGACAGGTAACAGCGGTTACTCTGTTTTAGGCGGCAGCCGGGATTGCTCTATAAAAGGAGTGGTTCCGGCTGTTTTGGTAATAATGGACTATAGAAATTGAAGTGAAGCAATAAAGATTGAAGCTAAGAACCTATATGATTACTGATTGATTTATTGCTACTTACAACTTTTCTCAGAAAAACTGCTCTCGGTGTCTTTTTTCTTTCTTTTATTAGAGATTTAATCTTCACCTTTGCATCATCGTTGATCAGCGAAGTGAATTAAAAACAGAATTTAAATCTCTAAATGAAAAAAGTATGAGTGTAATTTTTAGAACGGTGGAGAGACCGTCCGACCCTCGGGTTGAGAATTCTCCCAAAAAGTATTTTCCGCAGTTAATAACTTTAGGACAGACTGTGGATTTGGCATTTATTGCGCAGAAGATGCAGGATCGTTCTTCACTCTCTATTGGTGATATCAAGAGTACCATGCAGAACTTTGTGGAGAAGTTGAAAGAGCAACTGTTGGAAGGTAAGACAGTGAATATTGCCGGGTTGGGTGTGTTTTTGCTGGCTGCTAAGTCGAAAGGAGAGGATAAAGCCGAGGAGGTAACAGCTAAAAGCGTGGAAAGTGTCCGTATTTTCTTTCAGGCTAACAAAGAGTTGAAGATAACCAAGGCTGCTACGCGTGCCGGTGAGAAACTGGATTTGGTCAGTTTGGATGATTACCTGAAAGGACTGGCGAATGTTCCTACGGGAGGCGGATCAGACAGTGGTTCGGGTGGTAACTCAGGTGGCGGAGGACTGGATGAGAATCCACTCGGATAAGGAGAACTAAAAAATAAAAATTGAGAATGAAAATCAAGAAAATCGCTATGAAGAAAACGAATTGGAAGGTGATTTTAAAAGTGATTATTGCTGTTGCCACCGCCATTGCAGGCGTGATTGGAGGGCAAGCAATGACTTTCTAAAGTGATACAGTTTATAAAAAGAGAGAAGCCGTTATCTGAATTTTTAGATAGCGGCTTTTTCGTAATATAGTGAGTTATAGAAGGATAAATAAAGTTTTTCTTTTATTGCTTTTCCGGTAATTTGTAGTATCTTTGTTTCAAGAAAGGAGTATAAACATGAAATCTAAGACGGAATATCAGAAAATACTTTGCCATTATTTTGAAGAAGTGGCTAGCCAGCAAGGAGTCACAAGAATGGCTTTGTTTGGGTCTGTGGCTCGTGGTGAGCAAAATGAAGATAGTGATGTGGATGTGGCTTATGAAGGGACGCCCAATCTCTTTTTGCGTGTTCGTATGAAAATGGATTTAGAAAAACTCTTTGGATGTAAGGTGGACTTGATACGTCTGCGTAAACAATTCTCGGGTACTCTGTTTGGTGAAGAACTTGATAGAGATTTGATTTATGTATAAGGAGGCACGTATTTACTCTCTGCTGGAAAGAGTGGAGCATCGTATTGATGCAGAGGAAATATTTAGTGTGATAAAAAATGATTTTCCGGTATTGCTTGAAACTGTTCAAAGGATGAAAAAAGAAATTTGATTCTAACTATAGATTAATAAAAAATAGAAGCCGCTATCCGAATTTTCGGGTAGCGGCTTCTTCGATTAAAACCACCCAACAAGCACTTGTAACAGCCCGATGTAACGTGAGTGAAAGATTATGAAACATACATCGGTAAAGATGTAATATCAGCGAAAGAATGTGTAAAATGATTATAGGTATCTCTTGGATTCGATACTGTATATTTGCTGTCGGTAAATTTAGTCTTTTCAAAAACAATAATAAAAAAGGATATAACTATGCGAAAACATTTTTGTCTTTTTCTGCTGGCATCTATTTTCTACAGTTATGCGACTCTTGCGCAAAACGCTTCTGCCAAAAATCCGGTGGTTCATGCCGATGTACCCGATATGTCAATGATCCGGGTGGGAGATACTTATTACATGAGTAGTACTACCATGCACATGGCTCCGGGAGTGCCCATTATGAAATCTAAAGATCTTGTGAACTGGGAGTTGGTGAGTTATTGTTACGATATACTGGCCGATGTGAATGCACTGAACCTAAATAATGGTAAGAATGCTTATGGCAGTGGTACGTGGGCAAGCTGCATTCGTTATCATAATAATATGTTTTATGTGTCGACGTTCTCCAGTACTACTGGGAAGACCTATATATATACTACGAAAGATATAGAGAAAGGTTCTTGGAAAGCAATTTCTTTTAATCCTTCCTATCATGATCATACTGTTTTCTTTGACGATGATGGTCGTATTTATATCATCTGGGGAGGTGGCAAACTGCATATAGCGGAACTGAAACCCGATTTATCCGGGATCAAAGAGGGTACCGAACGTATCTTTATAGAGAATGCCAGTGCTCCGTCAGGAGATAATGTCGGATTACCTGCTGAGGGTTCACAGTTATTTAAAGTAAATGGGAAGTATTATTTATTTAATATTACTTGGCCGAAAGGAGGAATGCGTACAGTGGTTATTCACCGCGCTGATAATATAAATGGTCCTTGGGAAGGTAGAGTGGCTTTGCAGGATAAAGGTGTTGCCCAAGGCGGCTTGATAGATACGCCTGATGGCAGATGGTTTGCTTATCTTTTCCGTGATAATGGTTCTGTAGGCCGTATCCCTTACCTTGTTCCGGTGAAATGGGAAGATGGATGGCCGGTTCTCGGAATAAATGGAAAGGTTCCGGAAACATTAGATCTGCCGGCAAGTAAAGGACTGATACCGGGTATTGTTGCCTCGGATGAGTTTACACGCAAGAAGAAGGATGCGGCTTTGCCGCTGGTTTGGCAGTGGAATCACAACCCGGATAATTCTCTCTGGTCAGTTAGTGAACGGAAGGGATATCTGCGACTCAAAACCGGACGGATAGATACTGATTTCCTGTCTGCAAGAAACACGTTGACACAGCGGACGATTGGTCCGGTATGTTCAGGAACTACTTCTATGGATGTGTCTGATATGAAAGAAGGTGATTTTGCAGGGCTTGCACTTCTCCAGAAGAAATATGGATTAGTAGGTGTAAAATATGAAAACGGGGTAAAGAAGATTGTAATGGTAAGTGCGCAGACTGACAAACCGGAAGAGGTGGAAAGTCTGCCACTGAACCAGAATACAGTATTCCTGAAAGCCGAATGTGACTTCACAGATAAGAAAGATATAGCGGACTTCTACTATAGCCTGGATGGCAAGAAGTGGACAAAAATAGGAAGCCAGCTCAAGATGGCTTATACTCTCCCGCATTTTATGGGATACCGTTTCGGACTATTCAATTATGCTACCAAGGCTCCCGGAGGGTATGTGGACTTTGATTATTTCCGTATAAGTGACAGTAAATGAGATAGCGAGTAATTATAAATCATAATTGATATTAGATATGAAAAAGGTGAAATCGACGCTTTCCGTGGGTAAGCGCATCATTTTGTTGTCACTTTGTATGACAATGTTTTCAGTGGCAGGTTTTAGCCAAGGGGCTAAAGGTAAAAAGGTGAAGGGTGCTCCGGTATTCCTGCAGGCGGTTTATCAGGGGAATGATCAGGTGTATAACGAGAATCCGTTGCAGGCCGGTGAGTTTTATAATCCTATTTTGCAAGGTTGTTACCCCGATCCGTCCATAACCCGCAAAGGGGATGACTACTTCCTGGTGTGTTCATCGTTCGCCATGTTTCCCGGTGTGCCTATCTTCCATTCAAAGGATTTGGTGAACTGGACGCAGATAGGTCATGTGCTGGACCGTACCTCACAGCTGAAAGTACATGATACGGGTATCAGTGCCGGTGTGTATGCTCCGGCCATCAAGTATAACCCCAATAATGATACTTTCTATATGATCACCACCCAGTTTGCGGGGGGATTCGGGAACATCATTGTAAAGTCGAAAGATCCTTTCAAAGGATGGAGTGATCCTATCAAGTTGAATTTTGACGGTATTGACCCTTCTATCTTTTTTGATGATAACGGCAAGGCGTATGTGGTTCATAACGATGGACCGAAGCGTGGTGAAGAACTCTATAACGGACATCGTGTAATTAAAATCTGGGAGTATGATGTGGAAAACGATCAGGTGATTCCCGGTTCGGATCAGGTAATTGTGAATGGTGGTGTGGATTTGTCCAAGAAACCTATCTGGATTGAAGCTCCGCATATCTATAAGAAGAACGGACGCTACTATCTGATGTGTGCCGAAGGTGGTACCGGAGATTGGCATAGTGAAGTAATCTTTGTGAGCGACAGCCCGAAAGGTCCCTTTATTCCGGCTCCCAATAATCCTATCCTGAGCCAGAGATACCTGAATCAGAAGCGGAAGAATATGGTGGACTGGGCCGGACATGCCGATTTAGTGGAAGGTCCTGACGGCAAATATTACGGTGTATTCCTGGCTATCCGTCCGAATGAGAAGGGCAGAGTGAACATTGGCCGTGAAACGTTTATCCTGCCGGTTGACTGGTCGGGAGAATTCCCTGTCTTTGAAAACGGATTGATCCCGATGGAGCCGAAGCTGAAAACACCTAAAGGAGTGGAGAATAAAACCGGAGAAGACGGTTACTTCCCCAATGGTAATTTTACGTTCACTGAAAACTTCACATCTCCGCGACTGGACTACCGCTGGATTGGTTTGAGAGGTCCTCGTGAAGAGTTCATCTCAGTATTGAAAGACGGAGGATTGCAGATTACTCCTTTCCCGGTGAACATAAAAGAGGTGAAGCCTACTTCAACACTCTTCTACAGACAGCAACATAATGACTTCTCGTTTACTACCACATTGCAGTATGTTCCGAAGACAGAGAAAGATCTGGCAGGCATCACTTGCGTGCAGAGTGAAAAATTCAATTATGTCTTTGGCTTGACAAAGAAGGACAAAGATTTCTACATGGTGCTGGAAAGAACGGCAAGAGGTAAATCCGGACTTGTTGCAAGTGCGAAAGTAGATGTGAAGAATCCCATTCAACTGCGAGTAAAGGGTGAGGGAGATGGCTATGGCTTTTATTATTCAACGGATGGAACCAACTTCGTACAGTTGGGAAATACCGTGCCCGGTGATATTCTTTCAACGAACGTGGCAGGTGGTTTTACCGGCTGTCTGATAGGTTTGTATGCTACTTCTGCGAATGATATTGTGGTGAACAACCTGAAAGATGCGTATGCTGATTATTTCACTGTGGGCTGTGCGATAAATATGGCAAATCTGAAATCACCTCAACAGATGGCACTGATTACTTCCAACTTTAACAGTATCACTGCAGAGAACGATATGAAACCTCAGCCTACGGAGCCAGTGGAGGGACAGTGGAACTGGGAGAACGCTGATAAGATAGCCAACTTTGCCCGTACCAATAAAATAGGGCTTCGCGGTCATTGCCTTGTCTGGCATGCCCAGACTCCGGACTGGATGTTCCATGATGAAAAGGGAAATTTGGTTTCCAAGGAGGTACTGTTTGAGAGAATGAGAAAGCATATCCATACGATTGTAAATAGATATAAGGATGTCGTCTATGCCTGGGACGTAGTGAACGAAGCGATGACGGATGATCCGAAAGCGGAAGTGCCTTATCGTCAGTCTCTTTATTATAAGATTGCAGGGGACGAGTTTATAAAGAAGGCTTTTGAATATGCTCATGAGGCAGATCCCAAAGCATTGCTTTTCTACAATGATTATAATGAGACCAACCCGGCGAAGCGTGACCGCATTTATAATATGGTTAAAAGCATGAAGGCTGAGGGAATACCCATCTCCGGAATCGGAATGCAGGGACATTATAATACCCTTTCTCCTACGGAGGATGAGTTCAGGAAGGCTATCGAGCTTTATTCGCAGGTGGTTGATAATATCCATATCACTGAACTGGACGTTCGTATAAATACGAGAGAGCAGGGAGGACAGTTGAGTGTGAACCAGGATAACAGGACGTTGGAATTGACTCCTGAAGCGGATGCGGCACAGGTAGCCCAGTATGATATGCTGTTCCGGGTGCTGCGCGAATACAAGAATGTGGTTAGCAATGTTACTTTCTGGAATGTATATGATGGTGATTCATGGTTGGATCGCCGCCGTGGTAACCGTCAGCGTAACTATCCGCTTCTGTTTGACGAAAACTTACTGCCGAAATCGTCGTATTATAAAGTGTTGAATTTCTAAATAAAGGTATTTGCACAGTCAATAATCCGCTCTATATCTTCATTCGTCAGTAATGGAGATATAGGGAGGCTTAACTCCTCATTATGGATGCGTTCCGTAATGGGGAGTTGTTGCATTCCATATTCTTTTTTCAACGCTTCCTGGCGATGGGGAGGGATGGGGTAATGAATTTGAGTACAAATGCCGTGACTGTTGAGATAACGTTGCCATTCATCCCTGCGGGGAGAAAAGACGGGGAAGATATGAAAAACATTGGCTTCATTGATATCATTCGTATGGACAGTACTCTGTAATTCCAGACGCTGCCAGTCGATTCCTTCTTTATATATTTGCGCTATTTCCCTTCTACGGATATTATCCTGATCCAACCGGGGGAGCTTCACGGAAAGGACTGCCGCCTGCAACTCGTCCAGACGGCTGTTTATACCTTGATACCGATGGACATATTTCTCCGTAGAGCCATAATTGGCTATGGAACGTACTGTGGCGGCAAGTCTTTCATCGTGAGTGGTTATAGCGCCGCCATCCCCTAATGCCCCTAAATTTTTGGCAGGATAAAAGCTGAAAGCAGCGGCATCTCCCAGATTACCGGCACGCAGAGGCTGATTTCCTTTCCCCGGTAAACCTTTGTTCCAGACAGCTCCATGTGCTTGTGCAGCGTCTTCTATGACTTTCAGTTCGTAGCGGTTGGCTAACTCGCATATCTCTTTCATGTCAGCTAAACGCCCGTACAGGTGGACGGGCAGTATGGCACGCGTGCGGGGAGTAATCAGTGTCTCGGCATAGGCGGCATCTATATTGCATGTTTCGAAAGAAGGTTCACAAAGCATCGGTTTCAGACCGGCACGAAGAATGGAAAGCAGGGTGGCAATGTATGTATTGGCAGGAACAATAACTTCATCGCCTGCATCCATCACTCCCAGTTCCCGGTAAGCCAGAAATATCAAAGTAAGAGCATCCAGACCATTTCCAGTGCCAACACAATAAGAAGTACCGCAATAAGCAGCGAACTCCTCTTCAAAACGGGCTGTAGCTTCCCCGTGCAGATACCATCCGGAATGGGAAACACGCAACAGAGCATCCGACAGTTCGGGTTCGAAGGAGGCATTGATCTTTTGCAGGTCTAAATACTTTATCATAAGCGTAATTCGTAAACGTCATACATAATTGCTCTTGCACCGAAACCTTCTTTTTGGAAGAGTAATCCCTCGTTCAACATTTGTCCGCCGTGTTCGGTAGATATGCCAAAGTCGAAGTATCGCTTCTGCGCATAACGGTCGTATATTAATTGGTGGAAAAGCAGGTCGAGCGCACCGCATTTCTTTCCGCGTGGGGAAGCTGCGATGTATTGCACGTGGGCTACCTCGTCAGTCTCATACACAATGCATCCACCCAACGTTTCGGCTTCATCGCATACACGGAAAAGGGAGATCTGGCGGGGAAAATGGCTGTGCAGACGGGTAATCTCCTCCAGCGAATGTACGGGAGAGACACCGTATCGTTCGTGCAGGTTTTCTTCCAGTATCGGCCAGAAAGAAGCAAAGTCTTCATCTTCTGCAATCGTCAGTGAAGATGCCAGGGCTTTTTTCAGTTGGCGACGGCGGAGAGTACGGAAAGGCAGGCGGTCGTCCAGTGGAATGACGGATGAGATGCTCCGTGCCACAAGGGCTGCACCCAGCCGGGTGAGGACATAAAGGTCTTCTTCTGCAGGATAGCGGTGATAGATATGTGGGATAGCACGATAGACTATCGACTGCACACTGCATTCCTTATGCAGATAATCGAGTGCGGCATGAAATACACTTTCTACTTGTTGCAGGGTGATGGAAGGGGAAAGGAGCATTCCGCCATACGTCAGTCCTTGATGGGAATGGAAACAACTGCCGGAAAGATTGCCGGGAAGCAGGGCTGTTAACTTTCGGTTGCAGAAGATTAGCAGGGAACAATCCTGGAAACGGTCGGCATGATAATCCATATAGTCACGCAGCAAGAGGAACGTACCGTTTTTAGAGCGGCGCACGAAGCGGTCCCAGCGCTCTTTATCTCCTACCGAGTAGCGGATTATATGCCATTCCTGGTCGGTTGCCACACTTATTTCCATGTATCTGCCTGTCTTTTATATTACTTTCGAAATTCAAATATAGGTATATTTTTAAAGTTTTGCATATATGTCAGCTTGAAAGGCTGTGTGCGTAACTTACGTATATTTTAATAACGTAAGTTTCGGCGGTTTATTATTTATGTGAATCATCAGGAGTTGAATTGGGCTCATAACGGAAAAAAAAGGAGTTTTCACCACAGAGTAACACAGAGTATCACGGAGTTCTATTCTTTTGATTTCAAACTGATTAAACTCTGTGATACCCTGTGTTACTCTGTGGTGAATTAATTCATAACCGCTCCGAGAGGAGTTAAAAGCCGATACTACGCTTTATGCCTTCCTTTTGGTTATGAGTAGCGGCACTATCATCCCGAAACTTAAAAATATGCCTGAAAACGAAAAAGTTCATCTTTTTTCTTTCCGTCAGGACGGGATAAGAAAGACTATTCGTTATATTTGTAGCAATTTAAAAACCCGAACAAAATGAAAAGAATAACTTTGAAATTTATTCCCGGTGTACTTCTGGCAGTTATATTCCTGCTAAGTTCTTGTACTTCTGCATATAAGGTGACGAAGTCAGAGGGAACCATGGTGGCGATTGACTCTACTTGGGATGTGAACCCGGATGCTGAAGCGGTGGCACTGCTTGCTCCTTATAAGGCAAAAGTTGACAGTATCATGTATCGTGTGGTGGGTACTGCGGAAATGAGTATGGATAAAGGAGCTCCGGAGAGCTTGCTTTCCAATCTGGTAGCGGATGTACTGCGCAATGCTGCCGCACAAGTGCTGGGTGAGCCTGCCGACATGGGGCTGATAAATATGGGTGGTTTGCGTAATGTACTGACAGAAGGCCCTATCACTACCGAAAACATCTATGAGATATTACCTTTCGAAAATTCTCTTTGTATATTGACTATGAAGGGAGCCTATCTGAAAGAACTGTTTAATAATATCGCCGTGCGTCATGGCGAAGGCGTCAGTGGTGTGCAGCTTCTGATTACAAAAGACGGGAAACTGTTGCAAGGTACGGTTGGCGGGCGTCCGATAGAAGACAATCAACTCTATACGATTGCTACAATCGACTATCTGGCTGACGGAAACGACGGGATGACTGCCTTGCCCCAGGCTGAGAAACGGGAATGTCCGGACGGAGCTACTTTGCGCGGTCTGTTCATGGACTATGTGGAACGTCAAACTGCTGCCGGAAAGAAGATCACTTCCCGTCTGGAAGGTAGAGTAACTGTGAAAGATGAGTAATCCTGCTCACCGAGAAAATAAATCATAATTCATAAATCAGAAATCATGAAACGATATATTCTTTTAACGTTGGCAGTCTGCTGCCTTCTTCCGGCATCAGCACAACAATCTACCCGGGAAATCTCCGAGGAACCCCTTTGTCTGCTGGCTCCCGACTCTGCACAGAAAACCAAACAACTGGTGATTCTGCAAACAAGTGACACACATAGCCGCATTGAGCCTATTGCTGTAAATGCTGCCGACCGCTATGCCGGTATGGGCGGAACCGTGCGACGGACCACCTTTATTAAAGAGGCGCGCAAGGTGAACCCTGATCTGTTGCTGTTCGATTGTGGAGATATCTCCCAAGGAACTCCTTACTATAATCTGTTCCAGGGGGAAGTAGAAGTCAAGATGATGAACCTTATGGGCTACGATGCCATGACGATTGGTAATCATGAGTTTGATTTCGGTCTGGAGAATATGGCACGTCTGTTCCGTATGGCAAACTTTCCGGTGGTATGTGCCAACTATGACGTAACAGGTACGGTACTGGAAGGACTGGTGAAACCTTATACTACTTTCAGCCGCAACGGATTGAAGATCGGTGTCTTTGGTCTTGCTCCGAAGATGGAAGGATTGGTGCAGGCCGATAAATGTGAAGGTGTGGTTTATAATGATCCGATAGAAGCGGCACAGAAGACGACGGATCTGCTGAAGAACCAGGAAGGTTGCGATGTTGTTATTTGCTTGTCGCATCTGGGTTATCAGCTTAAAGGTGCTCCTTGCGACGAAGAACTGGCGCAGAAAACAAATAATATTGATGCCATATTGGGCGGACATACCCATACTTTCATGAAAGAACCCGCTATCTACTTGAATAAAGACGGTAAGAATGTACCTGTGATGCACACAGGAAGAAGTGGAATTTATGTGGGAATGTTGAAACTGACACTTGCAGAAGAACGATAGAATAGAGTGAAGGGTTACATAATCAAAGAAATGAAAAGAATAATTCTCTTGTTGTTAGCTATCCTTTTATGGGGTGGCACATCCTTGCTTCGTGCCCAGGCAGAAGCCCCTTTTCTACCTTCAGCGGCAGATGCACGTTGCAAACAGTGGGTAGATTCCGTATTTTCCGGTTTGAACCTGCAAGAGAAAGTCGGGCAGTTGATTGTCACCACCTTCCCGGCCAAGGCGGATAAGCAGAAAAAAAAGCAGATACGTGATCTTGTGAAGAAGTATAAGATCGGAGGTCTGCTCTTTGCCGAAGGCACGCCGGAAGAACAGGCAATACTGACGAATATTGCACAGAAGAACTCCAAAGTTCCCGTTATGATCACTTTTGACGGTGAGTGGGGACTTTCCATGCGTCTGGAAGGTACCCCTTATTTCCCAAAGAATGCTGCTTTGGGCTGCATTGAAGACAATCAGCTGATTTATGAATACGGGCGTGAAGTGGCACGGGAGTTTCGCGAACTGGGTGTGCACGTCAATTTTGCACCTGATGCGGATGTGAATACCAATCCTTTGAATCCGGTGATTCATGTTCGTTCGTTCGGTGAAGATCCGAAGAAAGTAGCCGAAAAGGTGCTGGCTTACAGTCGTGGATTGGAAAGTGGTGGCGTGCTGTCCGTAAGCAAACATTTTCCCGGTCATGGAGATACGGACGTGGACTCGCATAAGGGACTGCCGGTGCTCTACTATAATCGTGAACGTTTGGATAGCGTCGAGCTGTATCCGTTCCGCGAAATGGTGCGTGCCGGATTGGGCGGTGTGATGGTAGGTCATTTGCAGGTGCCTGCTTTGGAACCGGACGCCAAAACGGCATCTTCACTTTCCAGAAATGTAGTAACGGGATTACTGAAAGATGAAATGGGTTTTCAGGGCTTGGTGTTTACAGATGCGTTGGATATGAAAGGTGTTTCGTCTGTGCCCCAGCTTACTACAAAAGCCCTACTTGCCGGAAATGATATGGTACTGGTGCAGTACAACACCGCAAACGCTGTACAGGAAGTGCTGAGTGCAGTGAAAGAGGGTGTTCTCTCTGAGAAAGAAGTGGAAGCGAAATGCCGTAAGATACTTACTTATAAATATTTGTTAGGCTTGCGCCGGCCACGCCCGCAGTTGCAAGTTAGCGGAATGAGCTATCGTATCCATACGGATGAGGCGAAGGCTCTGGTAACCAGGTTGCGCCAAGCCTCCGTTACGGTGCTTGGCAATCATTTCGGGATATTGCCTTTGACACCGGTCGGTGGTGCTCCTATTGCTCTTCTGAGTATAGGCGAAGGCAAAGACAGTGTTTTTGTGGATGAGATGAAGAAATTATCTCCAGTTCCTATGGAGTGTTTTCGTTTGACAAGAGAAACGTCGGAAGATGGCCGCCGTGAACTGGCGCGTAAGTTGGCGGACTATCGGCGTATAGTGGTCAGCGTATCGGGAAAAGATGCCGATGTGGTTGCTTATGCCGATTTCCTGGCGGGATTGGACTTGTCCGTGCCGCTGGTATATGCTTTCTTTACGTCTTATCGTGGAATGCAACCGTTAGAGCCTGCTTTGAACGAAGCCAGTGCCGTAGTGCTGGGACATTCTTCCGAGGCGGATATCCAACAGTATGTGGCAGGTGTCATCTTTGCCAAAGTGCCTGCCCAAGGCAAACTTTCCATGAGTATCGGAAGTCTTTATCAGGCCGGTGAGGGAAGTGTGATCACTCCGGGGATGAAGCCGGGAAGCATTATTCCCGAGGATTTGGGGATGAAGTCCAATGAGTTGCATCGCATTGATGCTATCGTTCGGGCAGGATTGGCTGCCGGAGCTTTTCCCGGTTGCCAGGTGCTGGTGCTGAAAGACGGTCAGACGGTGTATGATAAATGCTTCGGTATACATTCCGATAAGGATACCACTGCTGTACGTCCTACGGATCTGTTCGACCTGGCTTCTCTGACAAAGACTACCGCAACGCTGCTTGCCGTGATGAAACTTTATGATGGCGGTAAGTTGAAACTGACGGATAAGGTTTCCCAATACTTACCTTTCCTGCGAAGTACGAATAAGAAGAATATTACGATTAAGGACTTGCTTCTTCACGAGTCCGGCCTGCCGCCTTATATTCGTTTCTATCTGGAGGCTATCGACCCGAACTCCGTGCATGGACCGTATGCCCAAAGTTGGGTGGATGAATGGCATCGCACGCGGGTAAGCGAACATAGCTATTATTGTTCGGACTTCAAGTTCAAGAAAGGACTGGTGTCGGAGAAAGAATCGTCGGTTTACAACTTGCATGTAGCTGATAAGATGTGGTTGAATAAGAGCTTTAAGAATACCATCCTGCAAAAGATTGCCCGTTGCGAAATGGACAGTAAGCGGTATGTGTACAGTGATCTCGGCTTTATCCTGTTGCAACAGGTAGTAGAGTCAATTGTCAAGTTGCCGATGGACCTCTATCTGGCTAAGGAGTTCTATGCGCCTATGGGCTTGCAGCGTACCATGTACCTGCCTTTGCAGAAATACTCCAAAGAAGAGATAATGCCTACGGCTGCAAACGACTTCCTGCGTCGTCAGGACTTGTGTGGCTATGTGCATGATGAGGCTGCTGCCTGCATGGGTGGCATATCCGGTAATGCCGGTCTCTTCTCCACTGCCTCCGAAGTGGCTAAAATCTATCAGATGATATTGAACGGTGGCGAATGGAACGGTAAACGCTATCTGAGCGAAGCGACCTGCCGCCTGTTCACTACGGAAACTTCCGCTATCAGTCGCCGGGGATTGGGCTTCGACAAACCTAATCTGAAGGATTTGAAGAACAGTCCTTGTGCTGCCTCTGCTACCGCTGCCGTTTATGGGCATACCGGTTTCACGGGGACTTGCGCCTGGGTGGATCCTGAACACGGGACGGTGTACGTCTTCCTCAGTAACCGCCTGTGTCCCAACGTGTGGAATACGAAATTGGGTGAAATGAATATTCGCACGGATATACAGGAGGTGATTTATAAAAGTCTGAAATAGCCGGAACATAGAAATACGGGAGACACGGGAAATACAGCGTTTTTTACTAATTAGTCGAAAAAACTCTGTGTTTTCCGTGTCTTTGTGTTTGAAATACTATAACTTTGGTAGCCTTAATGTATAGATAATAATGAAGAAACTATTCCTATTCCTCTTGATACTATTCAGTTGTTGTGCCCGTTTTGATGCTCAGACACATCGCTTGCCGGCACCGCAATCTCCTGTTGCGCCTGTTGAACCTATCCTGATGCGTCCCTTTACTAATGATGCCCGCTGCCGGCAGTGGGTGGACTCAGTGCTCAACAAGATGAGTCTGAAAGAACGTATCGGACAGCTATTCATTTATACCATTGCCCCCCAACAGGATAAAGCGAACCGCGACCTGTTGCGCAAAGTAGTGGACGACTACAAAGTGGGTGGCCTGCTTTTTTCCGGTGGTTTAATGGAAAACCAGGTGGCACTGACTAATGAAGCGCAGAAAATGGCGGATATTCCGTTGATGGTTACCTTTGACGGTGAGTGGGGACTTTCCATGCGTTTGCGGGGTACACCGGTGTTTCCGCGAAATATGGTTCTGGGCTGTATACAAAACGACAGCCTGCTCTATGAGTACGGGCGCGAGATGGCCCGGCAGTGCCGTGAGCTTGGCGTGCAAGTCAACTTTGCTCCCGTGGCAGATGTGAATATCAATCCGAAGAATCCCGTTATCAATACCCGCTCTTTTGGAGAAAGTCCGGTGAATGTGGCGGATAAAGTGATAGCTTATGCACGTGGGCTGGAAGATGGCGGTGTACTTTCCGTAAGTAAGCATTTTCCCGGTCATGGAGATACGGATGTGGATTCGCATCATTCATTGCCGAAGCTGTCGTTTTCGCGTGCACGTCTGGACAGCGTGGAGCTTTATCCGTTCAGAAAGGCGATTCAGGCCGGACTGTCCGGTATGATGGTGGGACATTTGGAAGTGCCGGTGCTTGAGCCGAAACGGGGAGTGCCTTCTTCGCTTTCGCGCAAAGTGGTGCATGATTTGTTGACGCAGGAGATGAAGTTCAAAGGGTTGGTGTTTACGGATGCACTTGCCATGAAGGGAGTATCTGCCAATAACACGAGTATTTGCTTGCAGGCGTTGCAGGCGGGGCACGACCTGCTGCTTGTTCCCCGGCGGATAAAGGAGGAGGTGGAAGCTATACTGGATGCCGTGAAGAGCGGTGAGTTGACAGAAGCGGAAATCGAAGCGAAGTGCCGGAAGGTGCTTACCTATAAATATGCTCTCGGATTGTCGAAGAAACCTTTTGTCCGTCTTTCCGGTTTGGGAAACCGTATCAATACGGCACATACGCGTGATCTGATACGGCGTCTGAACCAGGAGGCGATCACTGTGCTGAGAAATAAAAACAATGTGCTTCCGCTGGATGCGGATACCCGTGAAGTGGCGGTGCTCAATGTGGGGGATGCGAAAGAGGTACAGCCGTTCCTGAAAGAACTCTCCGGATATATAAATTCCACCGGGACGAAAGGAAGTCCCACCGTCTTTCAGCTGAAGAAAGACTTGCAGCCTGCTGCACGCAAGCTGTTGCGTGATTCATTGTCACAATATAAACGTATTCTTGTCTGCGTCACGGAACATCGCCTGGCACCCTACCAACCCTTCTTTGCCGAGTTTACTCACGATGTGCCGGTGGTTTATCTGCTTTTTATTCCCGGTAAACAGATGTTGCAGATACGCCGGGCAGTGTCGGCTGCGGACGCCGTAGTATTGGCGCATTCTTCGATAGATGATGTGCAGTGCCGGACAGCCAAAATACTTTATGGAGATGCAACAGCCGACGGACGCCTTTCGGCAAGCATAAGCAATTTGTTTGCCACAGGTACGGGGCAGGTTATTACTCCGAAGACACCGCTCCACTTTGTGCCCGATGAGTATGGAGTGAACTCTCGTCTGCTGACCCGTATCGATGAGATTGCGAAAGAAGGGATTAAGGAAGGTGCCTATCCCGGTTGTCAGATCGTGATATTGAAAGATGGAAAGGAAATGTATAATAAGGCATTCGGAACGCATACCTGGCCGGGCGCTTCTGCCAACAGACTTTCTGCATCTGCTATTCCGGGTGCTACCTTGCCGGTATCCCCGACGGATGTTTATGACCTTGCTTCGCTGACAAAGACTACGGCAACACTGCTTGCCGTCATGAAGCTGTACGATAAAGGGCGTCTGAATCTTACTGACCGTGTGTCGGACTATCTGCCTTGGCTTCAGGATACGGATAAAAAGGATATTACTGTCCGGCAATTACTGTTGCATGAGTCCGGATTGCCTTCCACGTTGTTGTTCTATCTGGAAGCTATCGATAAGGAAAGTTATGAAGGAACTCTTTTCAAGGCAAAGCCCGATGCCGCACATTCCACACAGATCGGTGTACGTACCTGGGCAAACCCGAAGTTCAAGTTCCAGAAGGGGCTGATGTCTAAGGTACGGACGGCAGAGCACACATTGCAGGTCTCTGATAGCTTGTGGCTGAATCGCTCCTTCAAGGAGGCATATCGGCAGAAGATTATAGAAACTCCGTTGCGTGACCGCCGCTATAGGTATAGTTGTGTCGGCTTCATCCTGTTGCAGCAGTTGGTGGAAGCGCGTACGGGAATGTCGATGGATGCTTTTCTGGAGCAGGAGTTCTATGCTCCGATGGGACTGAAACGTACCGGATACCTGCCGCTGCGAGGTGCAGCTACTGCTGGAACGGTTTATGCCGGCATTGTTTCCGGTGGCCATGCTCCTCTGTCGAAAGCCGAAATTATACCTTCTTCCTTTGATCCTTTCTTGCGGAAGACTGTTCTTCAAGGCTTTGTACATGATGAGTCGGCAGCCTTCCAGGGTGGTGTATCGGGGAATGCCGGACTATTCTCTAATGCAACGGAAGTAGCGCGAATTTATCAGATGTTGCTGAATGGTGGTGAACTGGATGGCAAGCGTTATCTGAGTCCGGAGACTTGCCGTGTATTTACTACTACGGTTTCGCGCATCAGCCGCCGTGGTCTGGGATTTGATAAGCCCGACCGTCAGAATCCGGCAAAGAGCCCATGCGCTGCTGCTACCCCCTCTACCGTCTATGGTCATACCGGCTTTACGGGTACTTGTGCCTGGGTAGACCCGACGAACGGCCTTGTTTACGTCTTCCTGTGTAATCGCATTTATCCCAATGTATGGAATACGAAACTGATGAAGATGGATATTCGTACACGAATACAGGAGGTGATGTATCAGGCGGTGAAATAGTTACGAGTTACAAGCTACGAGCTACAAGTACCATGTGGCATAATTGTTCGGCGCAGCAACTCGTAGCTCGTAGCTTGTAACTCGTAACTACAAAAGGGAATAGCCCCCCGCTCACGCGGCCGGTTATTCCCTTTTTTCACGTCTTGAAACAATCAATTAATACCAGTCAAACTTATTGTGTTGCAATGCAAATTATGTTAGAATGCAATACCCAGGCGTAAACCGAAGTTGCTCAAACCATCTACACTGTATGTGAACAAGTCGCCCTTGTTCGTGCCGTAGCTATAGTAAGCGGCAACGTGCAGACCCGGACCATAAGCCCATGGGTAGATGTTGATACCAATTTCCGGTGATACGTAGAAGCCCCAGGTGCTCTTGTTAGCTTCGTACACATTGAAAGTAGACTTGATTTCGGCATATTGAGGACCTACTTTCAATCCAACGTAAGGTTGGAAAGCGCTACCGCGGTCGAAAGTATAACGTCCGGCAAGGCCGAAAGGCAATTGGAACAATGTGTGCTGTTGGTCAGTATTGATGCTACCGCCTTCACCTACGGGAAGTGTCTGGCGACCGAAGTATTCGTGGTTGCTGTGGTAGGCCAGGAAGGCACCAAGAGCAATATTCGGAGTCACATAGTAACCGCCTTCAAAACTCATACCCCATCCGCTGGCTTTATCAGCGAAGTGGTTGCTCAGGGGGAAGTTGAATTGCCAATCGATGTTGGCATAACCGTTATCGGTTAATTGTGCCTTTGCCGGCATGGCGAAGACGAGAGCCAGGGCAGTGATTGCCAGTACTCTCACGGAAAGATATTTTATTGTTTTCATACTTGTTATTGTTTTTAGTTATGAGATACTTCAGGCTGTACCTCTCTACTTAACTATTTACTACTAACAATTACTTATTAGTAAGGTAGGAAGATTGAGTGTAGGCTTGGTTCACACCTTCAACGGCCAGTTTGGTGTTTACAGCTGTAGAACCGCTAAGCAATCCGCTCATATAGCTTGTCCAGAGTATGGGCAATTTTTCCTTTTCGCCTTGAGTGGCTTCCAGGTTGAGGAGCTCGGTGATGAATGAACCGGTGCTGTAAGTATAGGTCACGGCATACGGGTAGTACCATCCGCCCCAGTTACCCCAGTAAGGTGCATCCCAGTAGCCTGGGTAGTTCCACCACCATTCGGGACGTCCGTAGTCATTAAAGTAGTAAGTGCTCTTGATGTAGCTGACCTGCAAACCGAGGTTGGCTTCTTCACGATCGTCTACACGGACAAAACCGCGATTGTTCATATTGGTAGCGTAGGCTTGCAGAATCTCCTGAGCGCTCTCGTCTTTCCAGTATTCAGCTTCTTTCTTATCACCGATGATAAGGATGCTGTCCGGCATGTAGTACGTTTGGAAAGCTTTGAAATCAGCTTTCGTGTCATAGTTGGTATAAACCAGATACTTGTTGTCCAGCTTATCCGTGTCAGGGTCTTTTTCGCAGGCTGCGAAAGTCAAGACCACCAATAATAGGGGAATTAATTTCTTCATACTTTTATAATGTTTAGGTTAAATATAAAAATCCTGCCCTGGTACCTCAGGCTTTTGGTACATGAACAAGATAAAAAATAAAAGGTTCAGAAGGGGGTATGTTAAATTTTTATCTTTTGCAGAAAAACGGGGCTCCCGGAATTGGGGGAATAGGCGTGTAGACGGTATTTTACAGGCTATTGGGCCGGAGGGCTCAAAATGGGGAATAAAAGGGTGATAAGGGGATAGGGTGATAGAGTTATAAGGTGACAGGACGATAGGGGGTGAAGCCGCCACCTCTCAGTTTTAAACTTTCGGATATAATCGGACAATTATTTACGATGAAACAAGGAACCGGAAACAGTCGTTACCTTATCCTATATCAGTCGTTACTTCATCCTATCTCTGTCGTTACCTTAAACCATCTCAGTCGTTACCTTAGTGTACCTTATCTTATTGTGTTGATTATCAGAAGCTAACGATGTCCTCTTTTAAAATGGTCTCTTATTGATAAATATAGACAAAAAAAACTCGCCGACAGTGCTGAAACACATTGCCGGCGAGTGAGAGTTTACAGTTGCGACCTTCTTTATGAGGCGCTTGTTCTTCTATTCTGTTTAGTCCAGTATCCGTTGAATCGTTTCCAGCTCTTCCGCTGTGAACTTTGTATTTTCTATGGCTTTCAGATTATCCGCCAGTTGGGCTACGGAGCTTGCACCTATAATGACCGAAGTGACCATTTCATCTTTCAGCACCCATGCCAACGCCATTTCGGCAAGAGTCTGTCCGCGTTGGGCAGCCACTTCATTCAGTGCCTTTATTCTATTGAGCACTTCCTCTGTCAACGCTTCTTTCTTCAGGAATCCACCTTTGGCAATCCGCGAATCTTCGGGGATACCATTCAGATAACGGTTGGTCAGCAGGCCTTGTGCCAGCGGTGAAAAGGCAATGAAACCGGTACCGTTTTCGCGTGCCTGTTGCAGGATACCTTCTTCTTCCGGTTCCCGGTTGAACATATTGTATCTTCCCTGATAGAGCAGGCAGTGCACATCCCTCTCCGCCAGATAGCGGTATGCGAATTCGGCTGCTTCTTTCGGGTATTTGGAAATACCTACATACAGGGCCTTGCCTTGGCGCACGATGTCCACAAGCGCCTGCAATGTTTCTTCGAGTGGAGTTTCCGGATCGTAACGGTGCGAATAGAAGATGTCTACATAATCCAGATTCATCCGTTTCAGGCTCTGATTAAGACTGTTCATCAGATATTTCCTGGAACCCCATTCACCGTAAGGACCGGGCCACATATCATGTCCGGCTTTGGTTGAGATAAACAGTTCGTCCCGGTAGGGCATGAATGACTTCTTCATAATCATGCCGAAAGTTTCTTCCGCCGAACCGTAGGACGGGCCATAGTTATTGGCGAGATCGAAATGCGTGATACCCTGGTCGAAGGCGTAATGTGCCATTGCCTGCGAATTGGAGAAGGTGTTTACATCTCCGAAGTTGTGCCACAAACCTAAAGAAACTTCGGGCAGCAATATGCCGCTTCGCCCGCAACGACGATATTTCATGCCGTTGTCATACCGCTTGGAATCGGGAGAGTAAATGGGGTTTATCATATCATTCAGTTTAAGTGAGAAATGTACTTTTATCAGGAAACAAAAATAGGTAATTTCTCCGGAAAAGACCGTTTTTCTTTGTCTAAAAGTGAGCGGATTACAACAGATGCCCCGACTGGAAACAAATTATACTATAATTGGATAAGAAAATGTTACCGGAAGTTTCCGGAGAGCGCTATCTTTGCGGGGGTAACAGGAAAGAAAGGAAGGAAACCAGTTGACGAGTTGACAAGGGAACAAGGGGCTGCGCAATGCTCCTATGCCGCATGGAACCTTGTCCCCTTGTCAACTCGTCCCCTTGTCAACTTTCCCTCAAAACCCTAATAATAATGAAGAAAATAATCGCAACTATGGCAATCGGAGCTTGTTTGTGTTCCTGCGGCGGAAGCCAGAAGGAAGTGTATAAAGACTCTACCGCACCCGTAAAGGACAGGGTAGAAGATCTCTTGAAAAGAATGACTCTGGAGGAGAAAGTAGGTCAGATGAACCAGTTCGTCGGTGTGGAACATATCAAGGCAAACAGTGCCGTGATGACCGAAGAAGAATTGAAGAATAATACGGCAAATGCTTTCTATCCCGGCTTTACGGAGAAAGATATAGAGAAGTGGACGGAAGAAGGCTTGATCGGTTCTTTTCTGCATGTGTTGACCATTGAAGAAGCCAACTATCTGCAATCTCTCGCTATGAAGAGCCGCTTGCAGATACCTATTATATTCGGTATCGATGCCATCCATGGCAATGCCAATGCGCCGGATAATACGGTATATCCCACCAACATCAATCTTGCCTGTTCCTTTGATACGCTGATGGCCTATAAGATAGCCCGGCAGACAGCAAAGGAAATGCGTGCCATGAACATGCACTGGACGTTTAATCCGAATGTGGAAGTTGCCCGCGATGCCCGTTGGGGACGTGTTGGCGAAACGTATGGTGAAGATCCTTATCTGGTCACTTTACTGGGCGTACAGTCAGTGAAAGGTTATCAAGGCGATTTGAATGGCAACGAAGATGTATTGGCTTGTATCAAGCATTTCGTCGGTGGCAGTGAACCCATCAACGGGACGAACGGTTCTCCCACTGATTTGTCAGAGCGTACACTTCGTGAAGTTTTCTTCCCTCCCTTTGAGGCAGGAGTGAAGGCGGGAGCGATGTCTCTGATGACTGCCCACAATGAGCTGAACGGTATTCCTTGTCATAGCAATGAGTGGTTGATGCAAGACATTCTGCGTGGCGAATGGAACTTCCCCGGATTCGTAGTCAGCGACTGGATGGACATTGAACATATCCATGACCTGCATGCTACTGCCGAAAATCTGAAGGAAGCTTTTTATCAGTCTATTATGGGAGGTATGGACATGCACATGCATGGTATCCACTGGAACGAAATGGTAGTGGAATTAGTGAGGGAGGGGCGTATCCCAGAATCTCGTATTGACGAGTCTGTACGCCGCATACTGGATATCAAATTCCGTCTCGGCCTTTTCGAACAACCTTATGCCGATGAGGCCGAAACCATGAAAGTGCGCCTTTGCGATGAGCATCGTGCAACGGCTCTTGAGTCTGCCCGCAATAGCATTGTATTGTTGAAGAATGACGGTGTGCTCCCTCTGGACGCTTCCAGATATAAGAAGATCATGGTGACCGGTATCAATGCCGACGACCAGAATATCCTGGGTGACTGGAGTGCTTCTGAGAAAGATGAAAACGTAACTACCATCCTGGAAGGTCTGAAAATGATTGCTCCCGATACTCAGTTTGATTTTGTAGACCAGGGTTGGGATCCGCGCAACATGGATCCGAAGAAAGTGGCTGAAGCTGCTGCGCGTGCCAAGAGTGCTGATCTCAATATTGTAGTGGCAGGCGAATATATGATGCGCTTCCGTTGGAACGACCGTACGGACGGTGAAGATACCGACCGTTCGGATATCGACCTCGTAGGTTTGCAGAACGAGTTGATAGAGAAAGTGGCTGCATCCGGTAAACCGACTATTCTTATTTTGGTGAACGGACGTCCTCTCGGTGTGCAGTGGGCGGCCGAAAATCTTCCCGCTATCGTAGAAGCATGGGCACCGGGGATGTACGGTGGTCAGGCAGTAGCCGAAATTCTGTATGGTCAGGTGAATCCGTCCGCCAAATTGGCTGTTACGATTCCTTATAGCGTAGGTCAGTTGCAGATGATATACAACCATAAGCCGTCACAATACTTCCATCCTTATGCGGCAGGCAAGCCAAGCACTCCGCTCTATCCGTTCGGCCACGGCCTTTCTTATACTACTTATAAATATGATGACCTGAAATTGGCACAGAAAGAGATCACTAAGGACGGTACGGTGGATGTGAGTGTAAAAGTTACGAATACGGGCGACCGTGATGGAGTGGAAATCGTGCAACTGTATATCCGCGATAAATTCAGTAGCGTCACCCGTCCGGTGAAGGAACTGAAAGACTTTGCCCGCGTACCGTTGAAAGCCGGCGAAAGTCAGGTCGTAAACTTTAAGATTACTCCCGATAAAATGGCTTTCTATGATAAAAAGATGAAGAAGATTGTAGAACCGGGTGAGTTCATTGTGATGGTGGGTGCATCTTCTGATGATAAAGATCTGCTGAAAGATTCTTTCTTTGTGAAATAAAATAGGAGAAATAAAATACAGTTATTGCTTTTTTCTTTTAAGGTTATACCTTTCCGATGGTTAGGTATAACCTTTCTTTCTTTTATAACAAATCTTACCCCATAATAAAACAAATTCTACCATTCGGGATTAAAAAGAATGGTTATTTTTGTGACATGATACTATTTTAACCAATCAATATGGAAAACTCAAACTACATTATGAGGGAGATTACTCCCTTGTCCGATCGCGATTGTTTTTATATCGCCGACCGTCGCAAGACGGAGTTTACTTATCCTATCCACTGTCATGCCGAATTCGAACTAAACTTTACGGAACACGCAGCCGGTGTCCGCCGGGTAGTGGGAGACTCTGCCGAGGTGATCAGTGACTATGATCTGGTACTGATTACCGGCAAAGAGCTGGAACATGTGTGGGAGCAACACGAATGTACTTCGAAGGAGATACGGGAAATCACGATTCAGTTCTCATCCGACCTGTTTTTCAAGAACTTCATGAATAAAAACCAGTTCGACAGCATCCGGCGTATGTTGGAAAAGGCGCAATGCGGCATCAGTTTCCCCATGCAAGCCATCATGAAGGTGTATAACTGGCTGGATAAACTGGCTTCCGAAGAGCAGGGATTCTATGCGGTGATGCATTTTCTGCGCATCCTTTATGAATTGTCTTTGTATGATGATGCAAAGGTGCTGTCCAGTTCTTCCTTTGCTAAGATCGAGACGTTCTCTGACAGCCGCCGGGTGCAGAAGGTACAGAAATATATTGCCGATCATTATCAGGAAGACATCCGTTTGAATACTCTGGCGGATATGGTGGGTATGACACCGGTTTCGTTCAGCCGTTTCTTCCGTTTGCGTACAGGGAAGACGCTTTCCGACTATATTATAGATATTCGTCTGGGGTTTGCTACACGCTTGCTGGTGGACTCGGCGCATACCATTGCCGAAATCTGCTATGATTGCGGCTTTAATAATCTGTCCAACTTCAACCGGATGTTTAAACGTAAAAAAGATTGTTCACCAAAGGAATTCAGGGAAAACTATAGAAAGAAGAAGATTGTGATATGATAATATTGTATCATTATTCTTCTTCGAAACCACGTACATTTGCAACAACGAACAAATCTTAGTTTTCTACCATGAGAAAAATATCACTTCTTTTTGGATGTCTGTTGTGTATGCTTGCTGCAACAGCGCAGATACGCGGTAATGAAATCCGTGTAATGGTTTCTCCTGATCATACCGATTGGAATTATCGTTTGAATGACAAATGTACATTTACCGTGAGGGTGCTGAAGGCTCAGAATCTTTTGCAGAACGTGACGGTGGATTATGAGCTGGGGCCGGAGATGTATCCTACCGAAGTCAAGAAAGGCGTATTACTGAAGAATGGTGAATTAAAGTTGCAAGGGACGATGAAGACACCCGGATTCCTGCGTTGCAAAGTGACGGCACATGTAGGTGACCGTAAATACGAAGGATTGGCGACCGCTGCTTATGCTCCCGAACAATTGCAGCCTATTACGGAGTTTCCCGCGGATTTTCGAGAATTTTGGGTGAAAGAGCTGGAAGGCGCCCGCCGGACATCGCTTCAACCCTTGATGACTCTGCTTCCCGAACGATGCACTGCAACAGTCAATGTCTATCATGTAAGCTTTCAGACAGATCGTTGGGGTTCTCGTTTCTACGGTGTCCTTTGTGTGCCGAAAAAAGAAGGTAAGTATCCGGCTCTGTTGCGTGTGCCCGGTGCAGGTATTCGTCCGTATGCCGGCGATGTTTATACAGCGGAACAAGGTGCAATCACATTGGAAGTTGGCATCCACGGTATTCCCGTTACTATGGAGCAATCTTTTTATGATAACCTGATGAATGGTGCATTGAATGGTTATTGGACTTTCTGCCGGAATGATTTGAGGAATTTCTATTATCACCGGGTGATTATCGGTGCTTTGCGTGCAGTAGATTTCATCTGTGAATTGCCGCAATATAACGGGCAGGCACTTGGTGTGACAGGCTCCAGCCAGGGTGGGGCACTTTCTGTGATGACGGCGGCCCTTGATCCGCGTGTCACTTTCTTTGCTGCCGTTCATCCGGCACTGTGCGATCATGAAGCCTTTATGAAGAAACGCGCTTGTGGCTGGCCGCATTATTTCTATTATTATGGTGCTCCCGATGCTAAAGAACTGGAAGTGGTGCGTTATTATGATACGGCGAACTTTGCCCGTTGTCTTACAGTACCCGGCTGGTTCAGTTGGGGATATAATGATGATGTTTGTCCGCCGACTTCCATGTATGCCGCTTATAATGCGGTGACTTCTCCCAAAGAACTCCATCCATATCTTGAAACTGGTCATTATTGGTATCAGGAACAATGGGACGAATGGCTGGCATGGCTGTGGAAACAGATGGGAATAGGGAAATGATAAAATTGTTACTAAAACCTGATAATATGAGACACTTATTCTTATTGACTCTTCTTTTATCCTTTTTGGGCGCATGTACTCCTAAACCTGTTGAAAACTCATTCGTTCATGTGAATGCGAACGGACAGTTCATCCGTAATGGAAAACCCTATTATTATGTAGGTACCAATTTCTGGTATGGTGCCATTCTTGGTTCTGAAGGTGAAGGAGGCAATCGTGAACGCCTGCATAAAGAATTGGATTTTCTGAAAAGTATCGGTATTAATAATTTGCGTGTATTGGTAGGTGCGGACGGTGAAAATGGTGTGAAAACCCGTGTACAACCTTCTCTGCAAGTAGCTCCCGGTGTGTATAATGATACTATTTTAGCCGGATTGGATTACTTCATGAATGAGTTGCGCAAACGGGATATGACTGCCGTACTTTATTTGAATAACTCTTGGGAGTGGAGTGGTGGTTATTCTGTATATCTGCAATGGTCGGGACACGGTAAGGCTGTAGTGCCTGCAATAGACGGTTGGCCTGCCTATATGGAGTATGTGAAACAATTTCAGCAATCGGATAGCGCGAAGGTGTTGTTTGCCAATTATGTCAAAGACATCGTCACAAGAACAAATAGGTATAATCAGATAAAATATGTGGATGATCCAACGCTTATGTCCTGGCAGATAGGCAATGAGCCTCGCGCTTTTTCCGATGAAAACAAGGAGCCTTTCGCTCAATGGATGGCAGATGTTGCCGCTCTTATTAAGTCACTTGATTCCAATCATATGGTTTCTTCGGGAAGTGAAGGTGCTGCGGGATGTGAGGGGGATATTGCATTATATGAAAGAGTGCATGCAGATCCGAATATTGACTATCTGAATATCCATATTTGGCCTTATAACTGGGGATGGGTAAAAGCTGATAGTTTGAAAGAACTTCTTCCGCGAGCTAAGGAGAATACGAAGAAATATATTAATGATCACATGGTGATTGCGCAGAAATATAAGAAGCCTGTGGTACTTGAAGAATTTGGTTTCCCTCGTGACGGTTTTCGTTTTTCTAAAAGTACTTCGACAGAAGTTCGTGATGAATATTATCAATATGTATTTGATTTGATTCGTCAGGACCGGGAGAACGGCGGACTTTTTGCCGGATGTAACTTTTGGGCATGGGGTGGTTTTGCTGAACAGAATTCCGACCATATCTATTGGGAAAAGGGAGATGATTACACCGGAGATCCGGCTCAGGAAGAGCAGGGATTGAATTCTGTTTTTGCAACGGATACTACTGTTGAGATTATAAAAACTGAAAATGCAAAATTGAAATAATATGATGAATATCTGGAAAAGTTTGTTGGCCGTTTGCCTGCTGACCGCAATGTTTGGATGTGGGGCGAGTGCGTCTAAAAAAGCAAATCAGGAAGGTGCTGCAAAGCAGTTGCCCCGTCTGTGTGTGACTGGTACGCAATTGATGAATGAACAGGGCGATACGGTTGTTCTGAAAGGTGTCAGTTATGGGTGGCATCAGTTTTGGCCTCGTTTCTATAATGCTTCTACCGTAGCTTATCTTTCTGGAGATTGGGGTGCGGAGGTGCTTCGAGCTTCTATGGGAGTGGACTTGGATAGTGCTTGCTATGTATACAAGCCGGAGTTTGGCATTAACTGTGTTACGACAGTAGTGGATGCGGCTATTGAAAATAATGTTTATGCAATCATTGACTGGCATAGCCATAATCTGCGTCAGGAAGAAGCCAAGGAATTCTTTGCACAAATGGCAACCCGTTATAAGGGTGTCCCTAATGTGATTTATGAAGTGTTTAATGAACCGGTGGAAGATAGCTGGGAACAAGTGAAGGCTTATTCTGTCGAAATTATCAAAACCATCCGTGCTATAGAACCAGAGGCTGTTATTCTGGTAGGTTGTCCGCATTGGGATCAGGATATTCACTTGGCGGCAGATGATCCTATTACTGGTTATAATAATATAATGTATACTGTTCACTTTTATGCTAATACTCACGGACAATGGTTGCGTGACCGTACAGACTATGCTTTGAGCAAAGGGCTTCCGGTATTTATATCCGAATGTGCCGGTATGGAGGCCAGTGGCGATGGTGCAGTAAATAAAGAAGAGTGGCAAAACTGGCTGGACTGGATGCAGCAACGTTCCATAAGTTGGGTAGCGTGGTCTGTTTCGGATAAGAATGAGACTTGCTCAATGCTTCTTCCCTCAGCTTCTTCTGGCGGCAATTGGGCTGATCAGGATATGAAGGAATGGGGGCAGATAGTACGCGATGAACTACAGAAAAAATAGAATCATATAATCAATTCAGACATTAAAGCAAGGGTATGGAACTGATACTGTTATTTTGTAAATATAGTATTAGTTCCAGATAAAATTGTACTTGTTTGTGCCACTGATATCATCTACCTTTGTCGTGAAAGATTTGTGACATATTAAATCTAATAATTATAGTATGAAGAACTTTATGTTGTTTCTGATGACGCTCTTCCTGAGCTGTCATGTGATGGCCCAACAGACCACAGTTACCGGTACAATTACTGACGGTACGGATGGTTCCCCTCTGATTGGCGCCAATGTCCTGGTAAAAGGAACCGGTACCGGTTCTATAGCGGACGTAAATGGGAAATTTAGTGTGAGTGTTCCGACCGGTAAAGATGTTCTGGTAATTTCCTGTATCGGATATAAGCAGCAGGAAATTACCTTGAAGGCGGGACAAAAAGTTGTGAATGTGGTAATGAAGGAGGACTCTGAACTTCTGGATGAAGTGGTCGTTGTAGGCTATGGTACAATGAAAAAGAGTGACCTTTCAGGCGCCTCGGTATCTATGGGCGAAGATAAAATTAAAGGCTCGATTATTACCAACCTCGATCAATCTTTGCAGGGACGTGCCGCTGGTGTGACGGCGGTACAGACTTCAGGTGCCCCGGGGTCAGCTTCCTCTATCCGTGTACGTGGGCAGGCTACCATTAATTCCAATGCCGAACCACTTTATGTGATAGACGGTGTGATCGTGCAAGGTGGAAGTACCAGTGGCTCTTCTTTAGGCTTTGGTGATGCTCTGGACAATGGTACTACGTCCACTATTTCCCCATTGTCAACCATTAATCCCGCTGATATCTTAAGTATGGAGATTCTGAAAGACGCTTCTGCTACAGCTATCTACGGTGCACAAGGGGCGAACGGTGTGGTTCTGATAACTACTAAGAGAGGTAGAGCCGGTGAAGCTAAGTTTTCTTACGATGGTATGATGGCTGTAAGTCGTCAGACCAAACGTTTGGATATGCTCAATCTCCGGGGCTTTGGAGGTTATTATAATGATTTTGTGGCTTCAGGCTTCGGTGGTGTGAAAGAAGATCCTTATTATAGTGATGTTTCTCTGTTGGGAGTAGGTACTAACTGGCAGGATGCCATTTTTCAAACAGCTTTTCAACAGCAACATCAAGTGTCGGCACAAGGTGGTACGGAGAAAATCCAGTACTATGTATCGGCCGGTTATATGGATCAGGAAGGTACTATCATCGGTTCTGATTTCAATCGTTTGTCGTTGCGCGTAAATTTAGATGCGCAGTTGAAGAAATGGCTGAAGTTGGGTTTGAGTGCTACATTTGCTGATTCTAATGATGACATAAAGCTGGCTGATGGTGCCGAAGGTATTGTCGGTTTCGCTTTGACTTCTTTGCCTGAGGCTCCTATTTATGATATTGATGGCAACTATGCCTCTTTTGCCCGTGAGAACTACAGCATTCATAATCCTATTGCCAAGGCTATGGAGCACAATAATATGTTGAATCGCAAGAAACTTTCAGGCAATATTTACGCTGAATTGACACCTATCAAGAATATTACATGGCATGCGGAACTAGGTTATGATATTGGTTACAGTAAGGCAGAAGTGTATAATAACGCTATAGACTTGCCTAACTGGAAAGAAGCTAATGAAAGTAGTATTCAGAAAAATAACAATACTTTCTGGCAGTTGAAGAACTACGTGACTTATAATAACACGTTTGCCGAGAAGCATTCTGTAAGTGCAATGGTAGGTCAGGAATGCTGGGAAAGTAAATATGACTATACTAAAGTCGCTAATTCCAATCTGCCTTCCGATGCTGTACATAACCCGATGCTGGGTACCAATACTCCGACCATCGGTGCTGGTTTTGGCAGCAGTTCCATGGCTTCGTTCTTTACCCGCTGGACCTATAGCTATGACAACCGTTACAATGCTACCTATACTTATCGTTACGACGGTTCCTCAAACTTCGGCCCAAACAATCGTTGGGCAGGATTTCACTCTTTCGCTCTGTCTTGGCGCTTTACTAATGAGAAGTTCATGAAGAATATTAAATGGATTAGCAATGGTAAATTCCGTGCTGGTTGGGGGCAGACTGGTAATTCCAGTATTAATTCTTATGTGTGGGGTGTGAATATGCAACAGGTGTATACCTCGCTTGGAGCCGGTTACCGTCCGCAGAATATTCCTAATCTGGATGTGAAATGGGAGAAACAAGAACAGATAAATCTGGGACTTGACCTCGGTTTCCTCAATGATAGAATTAATGTAACTCTCGATTGGTATCAAAAGGAATCCAAGGATATGCTGATGGATTTGCAGATGCCTACTTACATGGGTACCTCGGGCAATGATAACTCTAAACTGCGGGCACCGATGGGTAACTACGGACACATCCGTAATACCGGATTAGAGTTGACGCTGAATACTCACCCGTTGGTTGGTAATTTCCAGTGGGACTCAGAATTCCAGATCTCTTGGAATAAGAATAAGTTGATAGCCTTGAACGGTACAGCCAGTTCGGCCATTATGGGTTATGCGCAATGGGGAAGTACATTAGTAAGCCTTTCTGATACAGGCGAAAGTCTCTACTCTTTTTATGGATATGTGACAGATGGTATTTATCAGGACCTTGCCGATTTGCAAACTTCACCCAAACCTGTGAAATATCCGGCGAATGGAGTGTTTGATGGTGCTAATACTGTATATGTGGGTGATATTAAATACAAAGACCTGAATGGTGATGGTGTGATAAACGAGAATGACCGTACCAATATCGGTTCACCCATGCCTAAATTCACATTTGGATGGAACAATACGTTCCGCTATAAAGGCTTCGACTTGAGTATCTTTATCAACGGAAGTTATGGTAATAAAGTGATGAATCTTACTAAACGCAATCTGACTACTATGAGTTCTCCTTGGGCCAATCAACATGCTGATGTTTTGAACCGTGCCCAATTGGAACCGATTGATCCTTCTATTGTATATACCGACGGTACGAAGTGGTACAATCATGTGGAGAATGTACGTGTTGCCAATCCGAATGCTTCTTTACCGCGTGCTATTATCGGTGACCCTAACGATAATGACCGTATCAGTGACCGCTACGTAGAAGACGGTTCTTATATTCGTCTGAAGAATCTTTCGTTGGGTTATACTTTCCCTAAAAAGTGGATGAGCAAGTGCGGTGTGGAGAATCTGCGTGTTTACTGTAATATTCAGAATCTGTTAACCATTACAGGCTATGATGGTTACGACCCCGAGATTGGTGTCAGCACAATGTCACCGAATGTATATGGCGTGGATTTTGGACGTTACCCTTCACCCACTACTTACTCCTTTGGTTTGAATCTCTCTTTTTAACCGTTTAAATAGAATACACATGAAAGTATCAAGACTTAAATATATAGCAATGGGAGCGATACTGGGATTATCTTTTGTATCGTGCGAGGATTTTCTGGACAGACCCAATGAAGATAGTTACAACGATGGCAACTATTTCCAAAATGATGCCCAGACTAAAGTAAGTGTCAATACACTTTACAATTCACCGTGGTACGACTTTTTGAGTCGTGGGTATTACAAGATTCCTGAAGCTTTGTCGGGTAACTTGCTCTTGGGTGGAAGTCCCTATGCCAATTTTACGGTAAATGGTAGTGACGAAGATATGAAGAGTACTTCTAACTCATTGTGGGCTGTCAATGCACAGGCCAATACCATTTATAACCGATTAAAGACAGCCAATGCCTCAGAAAGTGTGAAGAATACTGCTATGGGTGAATGCTTGGCCTGGAAGGCGATGGCTTATTTCTATCTGGTACGTATTTTTGGGGAAGTTCCAATTGTACATGATAATAGTTCGGAAATAGCAGCAGGCAACTACAATGAAAAGTATAAGGTGAAAGCTGCCGACATTTATGAATATATCATTATGACTTTGGAAAAGGCTATTGAATTACTACCAGAGGAGAATCAGGCCGGACGTATAGATAAATGGGCTGCTAAGGGACTGCTGGCTAAAGTCTATCTGACAAAATCCGGAATCAATGCTAATGGTAACGGACAACGAGATGCTGACGATTTGGCTAAGGCTGCCAGTTATGCAAAAGACGTCATCAATAATTCAGGCAAACAACTGATGGCCAATTATGAGGATATTTTCAAAGGGGAGAATGATCTTTGTGAAGAGAGTTTATTCGGCTGGCGTTGGACTGCCGAACAAAATAATTATACTTGTGGAAACTGTCTGACCTCGGAACTTGCCATGAAGGGCTTTGAAACATACCAATGTTGGGGTGACTGGACTGCACCTTCTGTTGACTTACAAGATGCGTTTGGTGTTTCTCCGCTCGATAATCCTACTCAGCGAAATCAGAGTGATGCTCGTCGCAAGGCCACAATGATGATGGCTGGTGATAAGTACAGTTACTGGTGGCAGGACAAGGGAGGATTTAATTATTTGGATTTCCTGTATGATAAAGAATATGCACCAGGCTCTAATGATGGACTGCAATCGGGTACCGGTGCCAATATCGCCAAACATCTTTATGGAAATACAAACGATCATATTAAAACTTTTGGTATCAGCCCGGGGCAGCAGTGCAGTTCACTAAATACTCATGTACTCCGTCTGGCCGATATATATCTGGTTTATGCCGAAGCTGTAATTGGTAATAACAATTCTACTACAGACGCAAGTGCTATTGATGCTTTTTACAAGGTTCGTCAACGTGCTGTTTCTGCTTATGAAAGACCCGCCAGTATTACACTTGATCAGGTATTGAAAGAACGCCGTTTGGAGCTGGCTTTCGAAGGTGACTATTGGTTTGATCTTGTTCGTATGTCCTATTACGATGTTAATAAGGCTATGAATATCATTAAAGCGCAGCGTCGTAATGGCTATTATGGATTGCCCGACCTCTACAAGGAGTATAAGATGAATAATGTATGGAATGTGGATGAATCTTCCATGTACTACGAAACCAATACTCCGAAACCGAATGTAACCGCATCTATTTTTAAACTTCCTCTTCCTGACGAAGATGTGGTGTATAATCCTCATTTATTGGAAGATGCTCAGCACTTGGATGTAAGAGCAGAGTTCGTTTATTAATCAGTTAAACAGTAATGAATATGAAAATGAATATATATTTCAAAGGGTTGGTAGTAAGTCTGCTGCTGATTGCGGGAATGTTTACTTCATGTGAGGACCAACCTGATAAGTTTGAGCTTACCGGTGGTCTGCCCCAAGTGAGTTATATACGTATGCCTTATTTGGCACAATCGGACTCTCTCATCGTGGAGGCAAGCCTGAAATCTATTATTTGCCTTGTGGGTGATAACCTTACAAGTATCAAGGAACTCTATTTTAATGATCAAAAGGCACAGTTGAATACCAGCTATATCACATCTCATACTATGATTGTTCAGATTCCTGATAATATACCTGAAGAAGTGAGTGACAAAATTTATATGGTGACTGCCGCGCAAGATACAGTAGAATATGGTTTCCATGTGATAGTTCCCAAGCCAATGATAGCTTCTATGTCGTGTGAATATGCCACCGCCGGAAGTGAAGTGACTCTTTATGGAAATTACTTCATTGATGATCCTAATGTACCGCTTACTGTAACTCTTCCTGATGGAAAGCAACTTACTACGTTTACAAAGCTCACTAATAGCACTATCACTTTCAGAATGCCCGAATGTGATACAGAGGGTTCTATTCGTGTAGCGTCTATTTATGGCGAGAGTACTTCTACATTCCACTATCTTGATTCACGTGGTCTTATGTTCGACTTTGACGGAAAGACTGGTTTGAGTAATCACGGTTGGCACGAAAGAGAAATCAAGACGGATGAAACTTCACTTACAGGCAACTTTGTCCAGTTGGGTGACGGTACATCGAAAATGAGTGTGGACGGTGCTTGGAACGATGCTGTATTTGCATTCGAATATTGGTGTGGTTCGTGGGATAAATTGCAGAATGTGACATCGGGCGACGGCATTGCATTGCATAATCTGGTAGATTTCACAGATTTTGCTAATATGGCCTTGAAGTTCGAGATGTATATTCCTACGTCTAATCCGTGGAGTGCGGGTGCTATGCAAATTTGTTTTGCAGGCTATGACAAGGTGACACTGAGTGGTAATCCGATAGAAGGCTTTGATGGTGTTGTTGCAGGAGCCAATGCCAAGGTATTTAATGGAGAAGATGGTTTGGGGACATACGGTCGTGCGTTGTATCGTCCTTGGATGGATACCGGTTCTTACGATACCGGTGATAAATGGGTAACTGTAACCGTGCCTATTTCCAACTTTACTCTCGACCGTTTAGGAGCAGCGGCTGAAAGTGTTCCCAGTTCACCGGGAGATTTTGCCAGTCTGACATTCTTTGTTGTAGGCGGAGGAGTGAATGGTACAGAGTGTACGCCGATTATCAAGCTTGATAATATCCGTGCGGTTCCCAATAAATAACCTTTAAAGATACTATAGATATGAACAAGACATATAAACTTTCGGCACTTTGGATGATGTGCCTCATACTCTTGGGTTGCTTGTCATTTTCGGCCTGCGATGATGGAGATGAAGAAGATACTAACCAATATAAAGGTGGTATCAGTTTGAATGTGTTTGGTCCCAGTCCTGTAGCCCGTGGCGGTGAACTCCGCTTCCTGGGTAGCGGAATGGACAAGATACAATCTATATCTATTCCCGGATGCGGGGAGATTACTGATATAGAAGTAATCAGTGCGAATGAGATACGTGTAACCGTTCCTCAAACGGCTGAAGTGGGATATGTCACTCTGAAAACACCTACGGGAGAGATTACTACAAAGACTAAAATTACTTATACCGAACCTATAGGCGTAGAGACGATTACACCTAATCCGGTGAAACCAGGCGAAGTACTTGTCATCAAGGGTGAATATCTGAATCTTATCAAAGAGGTAATCTTCTTTGAAGAGTTGCCAGTGGGTGAGGACGACTTCATAGCTCACTCACGCAAGGAAATCCAGGTGAAAGTTCCAATGGAAGCAAGAACCGGTGACGTGACTTTGGCCGATGCTTCTTCCGAGGATTCCGATGCTTTGCGTAATTTAATCCATGTGAAGGGACTTGTTGTTATTTTGCCTTCTGTAGAAGCACCGCTTGATCTGACAGCAAAGAAACCGGGTGATGAGATTGTAGTGAAGGGTAAAGACCTTGATTTGGTGAATATTGTGAAGATGCCGAATGGGGAAGAAGTGGAATTTGATTATGCCAAATCAGGGGAAGGTGAAGAAACTATCACATTTATATTACCAGAGAATGCAACGAATGGCGCTGTTGTGATGATTCCCGCTTCGGGTGTGGAAGTAGCTATTGCCAACATTGGCATGGCACTGCCCGAAAGAGTAGTAGCAACTCCGGCTAGCGGACTGCGTGGTGGTGACATGATTACATTGACGGGTATCAACATGGAACTGGTGACTACCGTTACATTCCCAGGTGTGGAAGAGGCTGTGGAACCTGCTGCGAAGAGTGCTACCGAGGTGGAAGTGGTGATGCCTGTCGCAGCTATCAGTGGTGAATTGTTATTGAATACGGCAAGTGGTACTTCTGTATCGGTGGCTATTACCACTCTAAAACCTGAATTCATGGCATTTGTCAATGATGCCGTTTCTTTGGGCGGTGATGTAACTATTCAGGGTAAAAATCTAGATTTAATAGCTAAGGTCGTTTATACCGGTGGAGCCGAAGTGGAAGTTACTCCAACCTCTACTACGGAGTTGACCATCGCTATGCCTACAATGGGTACTGAATCGGGTGTATTAACCTTGGTAATGAGCAATGGGGAGAGCGTTGAAACAACGATTCTTACCATCAATGCACCCGAATTTTGCTACATTCCGGTATTGCCGGGCGAAGATGAAGAACTGAAGGGTGGAGAGATATTTACCATTGCTGTGGAAAATGGCGACAAACTGACCGGTGTGGAAGTGGACGGAAAAGCTGTCCAGTTTATTATCAATAGCAATACACTTGTCATAGCTGTTCCGCAGATGGCCAATGCCAATACAAAGGTGAAGTTGATATCGGCCAATGGATCGATAGAATACGCCATCGCATTTGTTCCTGCCACCAACATCAAGAATGAAGTTTGGAAAGGTTTGGTCGACATAACTTGGAATGAGGGAGGCCGTGTCATCATCCCGGCTTCTGCCTTCAAGGATGTGCCTGCCGGTGCCCGCATGGTGTTGCATTATGCGCAGAAGGTAGACGATTGGGGACAGGCTCAAATCAATTATGGTGATTTCTCCGGCATCAACTTTACAGAGGGTGAATTTAAGGTTAATGGAATGTTAGTCCCTACCGATATTTATGGCTGGACATTTGCCAATCGTTCTACGCCTTTGGTGTTGACACAAGAAATATTGAATAACATTCAGGCCAAACAGAAAGAGTGCGAAGGCATCAACGATGCGGGTATTATTATCCAAGGGGACAAATTGACATTCAGTAGCGTGACGCTGGAATGGGAAATCTCGCTTGAACAGGATTTGAAAAACTGTGTAGTGAGACAGGATGATCAATCTGTTTTGATGCCTTTCCCAATTGCTGTGACTTGGGATGACGCAGGTCGTTTTCGTATTTTGATTGATAAGGAACCTTCCATTAAGGACATGAAACTGGTTGCAGGAAAATCTGCTATTCATTTTTATGTAAGCGGAACAGGTCAGTTCCAAATCAATGATGCGAACTGGACAGCACTCACAACGATTGCCGAATGGAGCGATGCATCTGACCGTGTTATGGAATTACTGCTTACTCAAGAGATGGTTGATTGCCTGAAAGGCGTGAGAGGGGACGGTTGGAGTTCCACAGGGTTGCTGATTCAGGGAGATGGAATGACCATTAGTAAGATAACCATATTACCCTAATGTTTAAAGATTGAATATTATGAAAATGAATAAGATATGGGCTGCCCTGTTTGTGGCAACAGCCTTTGGATTTGTATCCTGCACTGATACTGATGCACAATATACCATTCCCGAAGTGGAGGCACCTGTACTGGTGTCCACCACTCCGGAGGCGAATGCTGCCAAGGTGAAGAGAGGCGAAATCACCGTTGAGGTGAAGTATGACAAGAACGTGTTCTTTGCTACGGAAGACTTGAAGCAAATTTCGTTTACGGGTGGCACGCTGATTAGTGCTGATGTATATGGGTCCAGTAATGTACTGACACTGACTGTAGAAGTACCCACACGCGAAACTGTGTGTTCTCTCTCTATTCCCGAAGGTGTAGTGCTGGGGCCGAATAAGACGCCTGCTCCGGCTGTATCTCTTCAGTTTACTACCGTTGCTTTGGATAAATCGTTGGTAAATGCTTCTGCTACTCCTGCTGCACAGAAAGTTTATGCATACTTGTTAGAAAACTTTGAGAGCAAGACTCTTTCGGCTATGATGGCCAATGTGAATTGGAATACGGAAAAGTCGGAACAGGTATATCAGTGGACAGGTAAGTATCCTGCTGTCAATTGTTTTGACTATGTGCATCTGTATGCTTCTGGTGCAAACTGGATTAACTATAGTGATATTACTCCTGTGAAAGATTGGTGGAATGCCGGTGGTTTAGTGTCTGCTATGTGGCATTGGAATGTGCCGACAAAGGCACCTGATGTTTTCTCTGAGGGGCTATGGACGGGCGAACAGGCTATGCCCGGTGATTGGAGTGGAAATGTTCAGTTGACGGATGATGCAGCAAAAGCTGCTTTTGCTGAGGCACAAGTGGGGAATAAAGTGAGAGTAACTGTAAAAGATATAGCTGCGGGTGCACAAGGCTCTTTTAAAAATAGTAGCTGGCTTGAAATCGCTCCAGGTATGGATTATTTTGATATTACAGGTGACTTTGAATTGGAGATTACCGAAGCTGTTCTGACATCTCTGAAAGATGGTGGTTTGATTATCGGTGGTCACGACTATACGGTTACTGGCGTTTATTTGGAAGGTGGTTCGGCAAGTGATACTAAATATGCATTCTATAGGGAAGATACGGATTTTGATGCAGACAATGCTTTGACTGAGGGAACTTGGGAGAATAAAGTCTTTACTGAAGATTTGGCTAAAGTTGCGGCTAATTTAAAATTGTTGCAAGATGAAGGCATTCCTGTAATTTGGCGTCCATTCCATGAGGCTGCCGGTGGCTGGTTCTGGTGGGGTAAGAATGCCACAAGCTTCAAGAATATGTGGATTGCCATGTTCAACTACTTTAAGGCAGAAGGGGTGAATAACCTGATCTGGGTATGGACTACTGAAACCGGTGATGACGATTGGTATCCGGGTGATGCTTATGTGGATATTGTGGGACGTGATATTTATACGAAAGATGCAAGCACTTGTGCTTCAGATTATAGTTCTATAGTAGTAGCTTATGGCAATAAAATGGTTGCATTAAGCGAGTGTGGCACGGTAGGCAAGATTTCCGAGCAATGGGCAGCCGGTGCACGCTGGTCTTGGTTTATGCCTTGGTATGACGCGGAAGACGCAGAAACGCCACATGCTGATCAGGCTTGGTGGAAAGATGCTATGGAACAAAATTTCGTGATATCCCGTGAGGACTTACCTGACATGAAGTAGTTGGTTGATAGAGGACCATAATCAGGGATCGGAAGCGGCTTTATCACAAGCAGGTGAAGCCGCTTTTTTCCCTGATTGAATAAGGTTGGAAAGAGATAAAATAGTATCAATATGTCTGTAGATTATCTGCTATCTTCGCAGAACTAAAAGGATAGAAGCATGATAAACGTAATTATGAGAAACATTAGATTATTAACAATGACTTTGCTTATAGGAAGTCTTGTCTCGTGTGGACCGGTTCAGAAATCACAAAAGGAGGAAAGAAGTTCAGTACGTACCTCTGAAACTGAGAACCTGCTTGCCAATCTTAAAAAAGTATCATCCCGGGGCTTTATGTTCGGACATCATGATGATACTAATTACGGTATTGGTTGGGAAGGCGACGAAGGACGTTCTGATGTGAAGAGCGTTTGTGGAGATTATCCTGCAGTTATAAGTTTCGACTTGGGACATATAGAACTGGGTGATACTATGAGTCTGGATAAAGTTCCGTTTACTAAAATAAGAAAGGAGATATTGAATCAGTATAAGAGGGGCGGAATGTCATCTTTAAGCTGGCATCTGCGCAATCCGCTGACGGGGGGAGACTCCTGGGATGTATCGGATACGACGGTGGTGAAATCTATCTTACCCGGTGGAGCCAATCATGAGAAGTTTACCGGTTGGGTAAGTAAAGTATCAGCTTTTATCAATTCTCTACAAACAGAAGAGGGGGTAAAGGTTCCGGTACTATTCCGTCCGTGGCACGAACATACAGGCAGTTGGTTCTGGTGGGGCGAAAAACTTTGTACTCCCGAAGAATACAAGGCGCTTTGGCATATGACGGTGGATATCCTTCGTAACGATGGTGTGGATAATGCACTTTATGCTTACTCGCCTGGTTCAGAACCTCAGGATACCGCACAATATCTGAAACGTTATCCCGGTGATGAACTTATTGATCTGATTGGCTTCGACACTTATCAATTCGAGCGTGATACGTATCTCGCCAATCTTGAAAAATCACTTGCCATTGTGGACAGCATCGGTAAAGCGCACAATAAAGTAATTGCCATTACCGAAACCGGATATGAAGGCATCCCTGATCCGAAGTGGTGGACGGAGACCCTGTTGCCGGGCATTGGAAATTATCCGATAGCTTACGTTCTGGTGTGGCGTAATGCCCGTGAGCGTATCACTCACTTTTATGCTCCCTATCCCGGACAGACCTCAGCAGAGGATTTCATGACATTCTATAATAATCCTAAGACACTTTTTGCGGCAGACATAAACTCTTTGTATAAATAAGAAAAAACAATCAATATGGAAACTTTTAATGAGAAGGTCACAAGACTCTTTCAGAAGCATGAGGCACTGATAACAAGAACGAACGAGCCGATAGAGGAAGGAAACGGCATATTTACGCGCTATAAATATCCTGTAGTGACGGCAGCGCACACACCGGTATTCTGGCGCTATGACCTGAATGAACAGACCAACCCTTATCTGATGGAGCGTATCGGCATGAATGCCGCACTCAACTCCGGTGCCATCAAGTGGAATGGCAAATACCTGATGGTGCTGCGCATGGAGGGGGCTGACCGTAAATCATTCTTTGCCGTGGCAGAGAGCCCCAACGGTGTGGATAACTTCCGTTTTTGGGATTATCCGGTCACTATGCCCGAGGATGTGATTCCGGCTACTAATATATATGATATGCGTCTTACAGCACACGAAGATGGTTGGATATACGGTATCTTCTGTGCCGAACGCCATGATGATAATGCACCTGTGGGAGATCTATCTTCGGCTACGGCTACGGCAGGTATCGCCCGTACCAAGGATTTGAAGACATGGGAACGTTTGCCGGATCTGAAAACTAAGAGCCAGCAACGCAACGTAGTCCTTCATCCTGAATTTGTAGATGGTAAATACGCGCTCTATACCCGTCCGCAAGATGGGTTTATTGATGCCGGAAGTGGTGGAGGCATCGGCTGGGCATTGGTAGATGATATGACTCATGCCGAGGTAAAAGAAGAGAAGATCATAGACTACCGTTATTACCATACTATTAAAGAGGTGAAGAACGGTGAAGGGCCTCATCCCATAAAGACTCCAAAAGGTTGGCTTCACCTGGCGCATGGAGTACGGGCCTGTGCTGCCGGACTGCGTTATGTGCTCTATATGTATATGACGGCTCTGGATGATCCTACGAAACTGATTGCTACTCCCGGTGGCTATTTCATGGCTCCCGAAGGAGAAGAACGGATTGGTGATGTGAGCAATGTACTCTTTACCAATGGCTGGATTGCCGATGAAGATGGTAAGGTATTCATCTACTATGCGTCTTCGGATACGCGGATGCATGTAGCTACCTCTACTGTAGATAAATTGGTAGATTATTGCATGAATACTCCGGTCGATGGTTTGTCTTCTTCCGCTTCCGTAGAGACTTTGAAGAAGCTTATCGACAAGAACCTGAAATTAAACATTAAATATTAGGTATGAAGCGCTATTTTTGTACTTTTATGCTCTTTTTTTAATACCTGATACTTAATACCTCATATTTCATACCTATGGCAACACTTAAAGAGAAAATTGGTTATGGCTTTGGTGATATGTCTTCCTCCATGTTCTGGAAGATATTCTCCTATTATCTGCCTATATTCTATTCTAATATATACGGGCTGAGCCTGGCGGACACAGGTGTCCTACTGTTAGTAACGCGCATTTGGGATGCGGTATCCGATCCGATGATGGGAATCATTGCCGACCGAACACATACGCGATGGGGAAAATACCGTCCTTATCTGCTGTGGATTTCTCTTCCGTTTGCTGTTTGCGGTATATTGATGTTTACCACGCCCGATTTTGGACCTACGGGGAAACTCGTCTGGGCCTACGTTACTTACATTCTGATGATGACGGTTTATACAGCTATCAATGTTCCTTATGGGGCTATGCTGGGAGTGATGACGGACGATTCGGATACGAAAACCGTGTTCTCTTCTTACCGGATGTTCTTTGCCTATGGTGGTAGTTTTATAGCCTTGTTTGCTTGGGAACCGCTTTGTACATGGTTCAGGGAGATGACTGGTTCAGTGACCGTCAGTTGGCAATATTCCATGATTGTGATTGCTGCATTGTGCTTTGTTGTGTTCTTGCTTTGCTTCAGTATGACGAGGGAATATGTAAAGAGTGTCTCTACAGTTTCTATCGGGAAGGACTTCAAGTCGTTGTTGTCCAATGTTCCCTGGTGGTTGCTGATAGGTGCGGCATTGTGTTCTAACTTGTTTAATACGGTGCGTGGTGCTACGGCTGCTTATTTCTTTAAAGATTATATAGGTGACAGTATCTTTTTAAACTTGGGTGACTTCACGATTTTGTTCTATGCCGGGTTATTCCTCGGAGTGGGTGAAGTTTCTAATATGATAGGGGTAGTACTGGCCGTTCCCCTTTCGCGTGGGTTGGGTAAGAAGTCTACCTATATTTTCACGATGGCGGCATTGGCGGTATTGAGTATCCTGTTCTTTTACCTGCCTTGCACACCGTTTGGTTTCTGGTTGATGCTGATAATGCAAATCATTATATCTATTTGTACGGGTATCGTTTCACCATTGATATGGAGTATGTATGCCGATGTTTCGGACTATGCCGAACTGAAGGATGGAACGGCTTCGACAGGACTTATATTCTCATCTTCATCTATGGCACAGAAGTTTGGCGGTGCGTTTGGCGGTGCGGCTGTGATGTGGATACTGGCGTCATTCGGCTACAATACGGCGGAAGGTGCCGTGCAGACAGCGGAAGCATTGACGGGACTGAACCTGCTAATGAGCTGGATACCTGCCGCTGTGGCTCTGGTGGCAATGATAGTCGTGTACTTCTATCCGTTGACAAAGAAGCGTGTGGAGGAAATTAACAAAGGACTGAAGAAAGTGCGAGCATCAGACTGAGGATTATACGATACGTATTTACCGATCCGCCAAATACGTATGCAGCGATCTGCCAAATACGTATGTGGTGGTCCACCAAATACCTATGTGTCGGTCTGCAAAATACTTGGAGTATAAGCTAACTAAAAAACTCATTGGCGAAATTCATTCATACCGGGAAAGAAAAGAACAAAAGTGATTAGTGTTTGGTGATAAGTGATTGGCGCCATTCGGTATATTATTTTTTAGACGCGGATGACACGGATAACGCGGATTTAAAAGGCTGCGCTATAAAAGTGGATAAAAAAAAGATCCGCGTCATCCGTGTCATCCGCGTCTAAAAGATTATTTATCATTTAACTCATAACCCTACAGAAATGAATCCCGCCAGAAGTTAAACTAAAAACAAAATCTTATGAACATCACGAATCTGCGAAAAGAGATGGAAGAAGGGTTAGTAGGCAACATTCTTCCTTTTTGGCTGAACAAGATGACAGACAAGGCGAACGGTGGCTTTTATGGCCGTATCTCGGGAACCGGAATCTTGATGCCGGAAACAGAAAAAGGTGCTGTATTGAATGCCCGTATTCTCTGGACTTTCTCGGCAGCCTACCGTTTGCTGAAGAAAGAAGAATACCTGTCTGCGGCAATGCGTGCCAAACGCTATGTGATAGATCATTTCTATGACAGGGAGTTCGGCGGCATTTACTGGTCGCTCGATTATAAAGGTCACCCATTGGATACAAAAAAACAAATCTATGCTATCGGCTTTGCTATCTATGGCCTGAGCGAATATCATCGTGCCACGGGTGATACCGAGGCTTTGGAATATGCCGTTCGTCTGTTTGAGGATATCGAAAAGTATAGCTTTGATTCTGTGAAGAATGGCTATTGCGAGGCTCTTACCCGGGAATGGGGAGAGATTGCCGATATGCGTCTTAGCGATAAAGACGAGAACGAACGTAAGACAATGAACACCCATTTGCATATCTTGGAGCCCTATACTAATTTGTACCGTGTATGGAAAGATGATCGCCTCAAGAAGCAACTTCGCAATTTGATAGAATTATTCACGGATAAGATTCTTAATCCTAAGACAGGACATCTGGAATTGTTTTTCGATGACAATTGGCGGAGTAAGTATCGCATTGTTTCTTACGGACATGATATAGAAGCTTCCTGGCTGATACATGAAGCCGCTTTGATTCTGGATGATAAAACTTTACTGGAAAAGGTAGAACCTTTAGTTGAGTTTATTGCCGCCGCAGCTGATGAAGGACTGACACCTGACGGTGCCATGATTTATGAAACTTTTCTGGATAGGCAGAAGACCGATACCGACCGTCATTGGTGGGTACAGGCAGAAAATGTGGTGGGACATGTCAATCTTTACCAATATTTTGAAGATGAAGTAGCATTGCAGAAAGCATTCCGTTGCTGGGACTTCATCAAGAAGCATTTGGTGGATTACGGGAATGGTGAGTGGCATTGGAGTGTGCGTGCTGACGGCACGGTGAATATTGAAGATGACAAGGCCGGATTTTGGAAATGCCCGTATCATAACGGACGTATGTGTATGGAGATAATGGAACGTTTTTCATAAAATGGTTTAGAGGTTAGAATGAGAAGATCGATTGGATTTTGTGTTGTGTTGTGGATAGGGATTGCGTTACAAGCGCAGTCCCTTTATCCTGATTTCAGTAAGATGAATTTCGGTTGTGATGGAAATAGCATCACGGCGGGTGAACAATGGTCGAAGACGGTGGTCGATCTGCTTGGATTTGCCACCCATCATAATGTAGCGGTAGGTTCTGCAACCTGGGCCTGTCATTCCGATACACAGGATTATGGAAGTGCAGGTTTTGCAGGGATATCCGGTGGTTGGCGTCCCACAGAAGACAGCCATGAATTGCAGATGCGGCATAATAATGTTTCTAAGGTTCACATCCAGAAATTCATTGCTGAAGTGGAAAACGGGCAATATCCCGTTCCTGATGTCTTTGTCTTCTCTATGGGGACAAATGACAAGAACCTTGGTTCTGCCGAAGAGTCCTTGAAAGGTAAGACTCTTGCTGAAGTGGACGTTACCACTATGGCAGGTGGTGCCCGTTGGGCTATACAGACCATTCTGGAACATTATCCCAAATGTCGTGTTTTTGTTTGTACCCCTATTCAGACCGGTGATGTAATCCGCAATGAACGTAATCTGGAGAAGATTGCCATTCTGCGTGAAATCTGCCGTGCTCTTTCTGTACAACTGATAGATTGTTACTCCAATAGTGGTATAACCGAGAAATTCGAACAGCCTTCGGGCAGGGGACGTTATTTGCGCGATGGCTTACATCCCGATAAAGAAGGGCAGGAGTTGATGGGGCGTTATATTGCGAAAGAAATACGGAATAATTTCTTTTAGGTGCGGGTTGATTTCTTTCTGTAGGGTTATGAATTAATTCACCACAGAGTAACACAGAGTTTAATCAAATTGAAATCAAAAGAATAGAACTCTGTGAAACTCTGTGGTGAAAACTCATTACTATACCATTATGAATTAATTCCGCCAACAGGTGATATAGAGAATCTTTTCAAGACGCCTTCTTAAGCAACTTTTCGTCAAGCAACCGGAGTGCTTCCGCCTTGTCCGTTACTTTGACCACCAGCGACACATCATTCTCATCACTTCCGTAAGAAATCATCTTCAGCGGAATATTCCTCAATGCATCCATAATCCGTGCTTCGGTTTCGATGCACGATGATTTCATGTTTCCTACCACAGAAATGATACTCATCTTATCTTCCACCCATATCCGGGCATACTTGTTCAGTTCCCGCAGGATGAGAGAAAGAAAGTTCCTGTCATCTGTGGCTACGGATATGTTATCGTTGGATGAAGTCAGCAGACAGGGCATCGTCTTATATTTGGCGAAGATATCGAAAATCTTGCTGATGAACATATAAGGCCGGAGTGTATGGTTCGATTCGAACCGGATGTATGTGATAGAATCTTTGGTAGCGACTGCCTTTACCATGTTTCCGTTCAATCTGTTGGCGGATATATAAGTCCCTTCTGATGTCGGATTCATCGGGTTGAGCAGACGGATGGGAATATTCTCTTTCCATGCTGTAGCCAGACAAAGCGGGTGCAGGATTTGGGGATTAAAGTAGATGAGCCGTTCAGCTTCACTGAAACTCAGGTTTTTTATGGTGTCGGCATCTTTCACTACCAGTGTATCATTGCTGTGTATATCGACATCTGTCCATATCCGTATTTCCTCTGCCTGTATAGCTGTCCCTATTAGGGCAGCGGTGTAGTCACTTCCACCTTGTTTCAGGTAATCGGTCTCACCAAAGGCATTCCTGCAAATGCTTCCCTGTGTGAGAAACAGATGTGTATTGGGGTATGCTTTACATATCTCTTTTACCTTTTGGCTGATATATTCCTCATCCGCTTCCCCGTTCATACCGGTGCGTATGAAGTCGAAAGCACAAATCACGCTGTTGTCCATTCCTTGCTCCTGTAAGTAGAATCCCAGCAAGGTGGATGTCAGTAACTCTCCTTGTGCCAGAATTTCCTTTTCATCGGTAGAGTAGAAAGGTTCCATACTGTATTTCCATATTGCCTGGAAACAGTCGAGAATGCCCCGGATGGCTTCGTGCTTGATAGTGTCGTTCGTAAGTAGTTCATTGGCAAAGTCAATGAACTGGAATTCCAGTCGGGTTATTTTGTCGTGTGCTTCCTCTATGTTTCGGTTGAAGAAGCTGGCAGCTACCTCGCCCAAATGTTTGGTAACATCTTTGGGAGCGGATAGTACGACTATTTTAGACGTATTGTCTTGAATCAGTTTTGCCACATGTTGCATACCTCTTACGGATGCGGTTGCATTTCCATCGAATTTGTAGATTCTCATATTCTTCTTTTTTTTAGTTATTAATCAAATCTTTTTGTGAAGCCCCCTTGCCATTTCAGAATGATTTTATCAAAATGGAAGGGAAACTCCCCGCTACCTGTTTGCTCTTTTCTGCTCTTATCTCCTTGTACGAATGGAGTTAAGCTCTAAAATCAGTTTCGGGGTTTTCAAGCTTTCTACTATAAAAGTTCAAAAGATGTGCCGTTCGTATTAGGGAAAAGCTTTATATTTGCACACCCTGTTTTTAGCATTTATCAGTTTAAAACTTATCCGAAAAATATGAGCAAGATTTTAATCGTTGATGACGAGGTGCAAATCCGTACCCTGCTGGCACGGATGATGGAGTTGGAGGGATATGAAGTATGTCAGGCTGGTGATTGCAGGGCTGCCCTGAAACAGTTGGAACTGCAAAGTCCCGATGTCGCTTTGTGTGATGTTTTTCTGCCCGATGGAAATGGGGTAGACCTGGTGTTGGCTATCAAGAAAGCTGCACCCAATGTGGAAGTTATTCTCTTGACAGCTCATGGCAATATTCCCGATGGCGTACAAGCCATCAAGAACGGAGCTTTCGACTATATCACCAAAGGAGATGACAATAACAAGATTATTCCCCTTATCAGTCGTGCGGTAGAGAAAGCCGCAATGAATGCCCGTCTTGAAAAGCTTGAGAAGAAGGTAGGGCAGGCGTACTCTTTTGATTCTATCCTGGGAGAGTCCAAATCTTTGAAAGATGCTGTTTTATTGGCGCAGAAAGTGTCGGTGACTGATGTACCTGTATTGCTGACCGGAGAAACGGGAACAGGCAAGGAAGTATTTGCGCAGGCCATCCATTATAGCAGCAAGCGTGCACGGCAGAATTTTGTGGCTGTAAACTGTTCTTCGTTTAGCAAGGAGTTGTTGGAAAGTGAGATGTTTGGTCACAAAGCAGGTTCCTTTACAGGGGCGTTGAAAGATAAGAAAGGACTTTTTGAGGAGGCGAACAATGGAACGATCTTCCTGGATGAAATAGGTGAAATGGCTTTTGAATTGCAAGCCAAACTATTGCGGATACTCGAAACGGGAGAATATATAAAGATAGGAGACACCAAGCCGACACGCGTCAATGTGCGTATCATAGCCGCAACGAATCGTAATTTGCCGGAAGAAATAGCCAAAGGACGTTTCCGGGAAGACCTATTTTATCGTCTTTCTGTATTCCAGGTGCATCTGCCGCCATTGCGTGAGCGCGCAGGAGATATCCGTCTGTTGGCAAAGGCTTTCGTGAAGAACTTTTCCGCACAACTTTCCCGCCCAGTAACTGAAATAACCCCTGACTTCCTCGCTACTTTGGAGTTACAACCGTGGAAAGGAAATATCCGCGAACTCCGTAATGTGATAGAACGCAGTCTTATTGTTTGCGAAGGCGAACAACTGACTATTGCCGATCTGCCACTTGACATCCAGAATGCCCACTACGAACAGTCGGATGAAGAGACGCCTGGCAGCTTCGAACTTTCGGCTATGGAACGTCGGCATATTGCGCGCGTGTTGGAGTACACGAAGGGGAATAAGACGGAAGCCGCCCGTTTGCTGAAAATTGGTTTGACTACACTGTACAGGAAGATTGAGGAATATAGGATATAGCTTGTATTCATAATTAGATCTGATATGACAATAAGATACCAAAATGGGAAGTTTTGCTGCTATATGTTGAACTTTCATCGTTATTAATAATAAGCGCTCCCGCTGGAAAGCTGCTTCTAGAAGAATATAACATTAGTTTATAAGGATTATATCATCTATTGGCAGCCCACAGATGATCTATTCAGCCCATATATATCATCTGTTTTAATCAAACAGATCATCAATTTCACTCAAACGGATGATGTGATTCGCAAAAGGGCTACACCTTTTGCTTCATAAGGCTACACTATCATCACTAAAAGGTTACACCATCTTCCAAAAAGGGTGTAGCCTTGTCAAAAAGCGGTCGATATTTCTCTATTTCAAAGAAGATAAGCAACGGAATCTAATAATCGATTTTGTGGGAATATATTATATATGCAATTAATAAGAACTAAATATGACGAAATCGGTTTCTAAAATATACTTTCTTTCTCGGTTTTAAGTCATATTGGATTTTTCTAACAGGAAATACTTGCGTTTTTTTGTAGCACAACAAGTATTGGTGCGAAAGAAAGAAATCTCAGATATCACGATTTACATTTTGACATTTTGATTAAGTTGCACAAAGTCCGATAGAAAAGTTCGACGCATGCAACGGGGGTATTGGGTAATCTGGAATCAGACAGAAATCGCCCAATAGTATTGTTTCTTTTCCTTATTCTTTCTCTCAATTCTTTTCAAAATAGATAATACCTTTTCATTTTGAAAGGGTGCTCTTTAAGGGAGTATCCTGATTCGCTTGTTGCATAAGGCTGTTTATTAGATGTTTATGAGTTTGTCCATCCTTCTGGCACGCTATTGGCACATAACCTTCCGATAAAATAAATAGTATTAATTCAATAAAGGTAAAAAACATGGGACTAACGATTTCATTTATTTTCTGCCTGCTGAGTGGCTTGTTCGCTTTCTGGCTGTTTTGGAAATGTGTGGACTGGTTTGAAAAGATTTAAGAAGGAGAGAGAATTATGTATACAGCATTATTTGTATTGGGTATTGCGGTTTTCGGGTATTTGATTTATGTACTTGTGAGACCGGAGAAGTTTTAAAGTAGAAAGAAAATGAACACAGAAATTTTAGGCGTAGCGTTGCAAGTTATCCTGATGGTGGTATTGGCTTATCCATTAGGAAAGTATATTGCAAAAGTCTATAAAGGACAAAAAACATGGTCGGACTTCATGAAGCCGGTCGAGAGATTGATATTCAAAGTTTCCGGTATCAATCCACAGGAGGAGATGAACTGGAAACAGTTCTTGAAAGCATTGTTGATATTGAATGCTTTCTGGTTTGTGTGGGGCATGGTACTGCTGGTTACTCAACACTGGCTGCCTTTGAACCCTGACGGTAACGGGCCGCAGAGTCCGGACCAGGCATTCAATACCTGCATCAGTTTTATGGTGAACTGTAACTTACAGCATTATTCCGGTGAAAGCGGATTGACTTACTTTACGCAATTGTTCGTCATCATGCTGTTCCAGTTTATTACGGCGGCAACGGGTATGGCGGCTATGGCAGGTATCATGAAGTCCATCAGTGCAAAGACAACGAAGACAATAGGTAACTTCTGGAACTTCCTTGTATTGAGCAGTACACGTATCCTGTTGCCTCTTTCCTTGATTGTGGGCTTTATCCTGATTCTTCAGGGCACTCCAATGGGATTCGATGGCAAGATGGAGGTGACCACGCTGGAAGGACAGGAACAACTGGTTTCGCAGGGACCTGCGGCAGCCATTGTGCCTATTAAACAATTGGGTACCAATGGTGGCGGTTATTTCGGTGTAAACTCTTCGCATCCGTTGGAGAATCCTACGTATCTGTCCAATATGGTGGAATGTTGGTCTATCCTGATCATACCGATGGCAATGGTTTTCGCACTCGGTTTCTATTCCAATCGTAAGAAACTAGCTTATTGTATATTCGGTGTAATGCTCTTTGCCTATCTGGCGGGTGTTGGTATCAATGTCTATCAGGAGATGAACGGTAACCCGCGTATTGACGAACTGGGTATTGCGCAGGATGGCGGAGCGATGGAGGGAAAAGAGGTACGGCTTGGTTCTGCTGCAACAGCCTTGTGGAGCATTACGACCACCGTCACTTCCAATGGTTCGGTGAATGGTATGCACGACTCTACGATGCCGCTCAGTGGTATGATGGAGATGCTGAATATGCAGATTAATACCTGGTTCGGTGGTGTCGGGGTAGGTTGGATGAACTACTATACATTTATAATTATAGCCGTGTTTATCAGTGGACTGATGGTAGGACGTACACCGGAATTCCTCGGAAAGAAGGTGGAGGCACGCGAAATGAAAATTGCGACCGTTGTGGCGTTGCTTCATCCGTTTGTGATCCTGGTAGGAACGGCTCTGTCTACGTATCTGTTTGCCCATCATCCCGATTTCGTGGCGAGTGAGGGCGGATGGCTGAATAATCCGGGTTTCCACGGGCTGAGTGAGCAATTATATGAGTTTACTTCGTGTGCAGCTAATAATGGGTCCGGTTTCGAGGGACTGGGAGATAATACTTATTTCTGGAATTATTCGTGTGGTTGGGTACTTATTCTGAGCCGTTTTATCCCGATTGTAGGGCAGGTGGCCATTGCCGGTTTGCTGGCGCAGAAGAAATTTATCCCGGAAAGTGCCGGTACACTGAAGACGGATACGGTGACATTTGCAGTGATGACTTTTGCGGTTATCTTCATTGTGGCTGCCCTGTCATTCTTCCCGGTGCATGCGTTGAGTACGATTGCCGAACATTTTAGTTTGTAATTCATAATTCATAATTAGTAATTTCATAAAATGAAAGATAAGAAATCAGCTTCTTTGTTTCAAAAGGAGCAAGTAATGGAAAGCTTGAAGCAATCATTCGTGAAGTTGGATCCACGGGTGATGATTAAGAATCCGATTATGTTTACGGTGGAGCTTGTGACGCTGGTGATGCTGGTAGTCTGCATCCTCTCGCTGGGAACTACGGAATATGGAACATTCGGGTACAACTTTCTGGTGTTCGTCGTTCTCTTTGTTACTCTGTTGTTCGCCAACTTTGCTGAGGCTATTGCCGAGGCTCGTGGTAAGGCTCAGGCCGACAGCTTACGCAAAACGCGTGAAGAGACTCCCGCTAAAATTCTGATTGATGGCAAAGTCTGCAATATCAGTAGTGCACGCCTGAAGAAAGGTGATTACTTTATTTGCGAAGCCGGTGATACGATTCCGGCTGATGGTGAGATTGTAGAAGGACTGGCTTCCATTGATGAAAGTGCCATTACAGGCGAATCTGCCCCGGTAATCCGTGAGGCGGGTGGGGATAAGAGTTCCGTAACCGGTGGTACGAAGGTGCTTTCTGATAAGATAAAGGTATTGGTAACCCAACAACAGGGTGAGAGCTTTCTGGATAAGATGATTGCATTAGTGGAAGGTGCTACCCGGAAGAAAACACCGAATGAAATAGCGCTGACTATCCTGCTGGCAGGTTTCACACTGGTATTCGTGATTGTTTGCGTCACACTGATTCCAATGGCGGATTATACAAATATAGAGCATCCGGGAACGTATATCTCGATTGCAGCTATTCTTTCCCTGTTTGTTTGCCTGATACCGACCACGATCGGTGGCCTGCTTTCTGCTATCGGCATTGCAGGTATGGACCGTGCGCTTCGTGCCAATGTGATAACGAAATCGGGTAAGGCAGTGGAAACGGCCGGTGATATTGATACGTTGCTGCTGGATAAAACGGGAACTATTACAATCGGTAACCGTAAAGCTACGAAGTTCTATGCAGCTCCCGGTGTGGACGAACGTGATTTTATTGAGGCTTGCCTGCTGTCTTCCATCTCCGATGAAACGCCGGAGGGTAAATCAATTATAGAATTGGGACGGGAAACAGGTCGCCGTATGCGTGATCTGAATACTACGGGTGCCCGGATGATTAAGTTCACTGCTGAAACAAAGTGTTCAGGTGTGGATTTGCAAAATGGTACTCAGATACGTAAAGGTGCTTTCGATGCTATCCGTAAGATTGCAGAGAGTGCCGGAAACAGTTTCCCGAAAGAGGTGGAAGATGTGATTGCTGCAATTTCAAGTAACGGCGGTACACCGTTGGTAGTGTGTGTCAACCGGCAGGTGGCCGGCGTTATTGAGTTGCAGGACATCATCAAACCAGGTATTCAGGAACGTTTCGAACGCCTTCGTAAGATGGGAGTGAAGACGGTGATGGTGACTGGAGATAATCCGCTGACAGCAAAGTATATCGCAGAAAAGGCTGGTGTGGATGATTTTATAGCTGAGGCTAAGCCGGAAGACAAGATGGAGTATATCAAGAAAGAGCAGCAGTCCGGTAAACTGGTGGCAATGATGGGAGACGGTACAAATGATGCTCCGGCATTGGCACAGGCAAATGTGGGCGTTGCTATGAATAGCGGTACGCAGGCTGCAAAGGAAGCCGGTAATATGGTGGACTTGGATAATGATCCTACGAAGCTGATTGAAATTGTGGAAATCGGTAAACAGTTGTTGATGACGCGCGGTACGTTGACCACGTTCTCTATAGCAAATGACGTGGCTAAATACTTTGCGATTATTCCCGCTTTGTTTATGGTAGCCATCCCTCAGTTGGCACCGCTGAATATTATGGGGCTGCATAGTCCTGAGTCAGCCATCCTTTCAGCTATAATTTTTAACGCTATCATTATTCCTATATTGATTCCGTTGGCACTGAAAGGAGTACAGTATAAACCGATTGGTGCCAGTGCATTGCTTCGTCGCAACTTGCTGATTTATGGCTTAGGCGGTGTCATTGCACCCTTTATCGGAATTAAATTAATAGATATGATTGTCAGTTTATTCTTTCAATAAATAAAAACAGTAATGAAAACATTATTCAAATCCCTTAAAATAACACTTGCATTTTGCGTGTTCTTCTCTGTATTCTATATCCTTATCCTGTGGATATTTGCCCAGGTGGCAGGTCCCAATAAGGGTAATGCGGAAGTAGCGACTCTGGATGGTAAAGTTGTCGGTGCCGCTAATGTAGGACAGATGTTCACAAAAGACATCTACTTCTGGGGACGCCCTTCCCATGCCGGTGACGGTTACGATGCTACCAGTTCTTCCGGTAGCAACAAAGGCCCTACCAACGAAGAATATCTTTCGGAAGTAGAAGCCCGTATCGATACTTTCCTTGTACACCATCCTTATCTGAACCGTAAAGACGTTCCTGCAGAAATGGTAACCGCCAGTGCTTCCGGTCTTGATCCGGATATCACTCCCGCCAGTGCTTATGTACAGGTGAAACGCGTGGCCCAGGCACGTGGCATGGACGAGGCACAAGTAAAGACTCTCGTAGACAATGCAGTACAGAAACCGCTTCTCGGCCTTTTCGGTACGGAGAAGGTGAATGTTCTGAAACTGAATATCGCACTGGAAGAAGCAAATAAGAAATAACTTTAGGTTGGTAGAGAGGCGGACAGATTCCATTCATATTTTGCCATGGTGATGTCTAAAACAGGGTGAATGGAACGCTGCCTCTCTTTTTAAAAGACAACCTTACTTTTAAAAAGATTGAATGAATTATGAAAAGATTAAGAAACAATATTTTTGCGACAGCAGCAGTTGCTGTTGCCTGTATTTTAGGAACTACAAGTGCAAAGGCTCAGGAATTTACTGTGCAGGGTGATTTAGTCAGCTCTTACGTCTGGCGTGGTGTTTATCAGACCGGAGCAAGTTTCCAGCCGACTTTAGGATTCAGCATAGGTGATTTTTCTGTGACAGCCTGGGGCTCGACAGACTTCGATGGTAATAAATCTTCAGAAGGACTGGCAAGCAAGGAGATAGATCTGACGGCTGCTTATACTTTAGGTGAATCAGGGCCCACACTGTCCGTAGCAAGTCTATGGTGGGCAGGTCAGGGAGCCGGGAAGTACTTCAACTTCAAGAGCCATGAAACTGCTCACTTCTTTGAAGCAGGTTTGGCTTATACGTTGCCTTGTGAGAAACTTCCTTTGTCTATGGCATGGTATCTGATGTTTGCCGGTGCCGATAAGAATGAGGAAGGTAAGCAAAATTATTCTTCCTATTGCGAGCTGAACTATCCGTTCAGTGTGAAGTCGGTAGATTTGAATGCAACCGTAGGATTCGTTCCTTATAAAACTTATACAGTAGGATATGGAAATTCCGGTTTTGCTTTTACCAATGTAGCGTTGAAAGCTACCACGGCTATCAGGATAACAGATTCGTTTTCATTGCCTATCTTTGCGCAAGCTATCTGGAATCCATGTTTGGAGGATGCTCATTTGGTATTTGGTATAACGTTGAAACCGTGATAACTAAAGATTAGGCACGGATTACGCGGATTACACGGATTAATAACTGCACACAGTAAGAAATTCGTGTAATCCGCGTAATCCGTGCCTAAAAATGAAAGTATGGACAGAGAACAAAGCGTACAGCACTTCCTCGACCTCATAAAGAAATCCCGTCGTGGCAAGTTCAAGATATACATCGGCATGATTGCCGGTGTAGGTAAGTCGTATCGGATGCTCCAGGAAGCCCATGAGTTGCTGGACAACGGTGTAGACGTGCAAATCGGCTACATCGAAACCCATGGACGTGCCGGGACGGAAGTATTATTAGAAGGGCTCCCCGTTGTCCCCCGCCGCCGGATATTTTATAAAGGCAAGGAACTGGAAGAGATGGATTTGGAGGGTATTATCCGTATCCATCCCGATATTGTCATTGTAGACGAACTGGCGCATACCAATGTAGAGGGCAGCCGAAACGAGAAACGCTGGCAAGACGTGATGGATTTGCTGGACGAAGGTATCAATGTGATTTCCGCTGTCAACATCCAGCACATTGAAAGCGTCAACGAAGAAGTTCAGGGCATCTCCGGCATCGAAGTCAAAGAGCGTATCCCTGACAGTGTATTGCAGGAAGCGGATGAAGTGGTGAACATCGACCTCACTGCCGAAGAACTCATCACCCGCCTGAAAGCCGGTAAAATCTATAAACCGGAGAAAGTACCCATGGCGTTGAATAACTTCTTCAAAACCGAGAATATCCTTCAATTGCGTGAATTGGCTTTGAAGGAAGTAGCGTTGCGTGTGGAGAAGAAAGTGGAGAATGAAGTGGTCGTTTCCAGTGTAGGAGTCCGGCATGAGAAGTTTCTGGCATGCATCAGCAGTAAGGAGAAGACGCCTCGACGCATCATTCGTAAGGCGGCACGTCTGGCAACCCGTTACAATACTTCTTTTATAGCCCTATATGTACAAACACCCCGCGAGAGTGCTGACCGTATCGACCTGGCAAGTCAGCGCTATCTGTTGAATCACTTTAAGTTGGTCACTGAGTTGGATGGTGAAGTGGTTCAGGTACAATCCAAAGATGTATTGGATGCCATCATCCGTACTTGTAAAGAGAGACAGATCACTTCTGTTTGTATGGGCAGTCCTTCTTTCCGTTTACCTCAATCTTTGTTTATGGTGTTGAAATACAGAAAATTTGTGAATGATTTAGCTCAGGCAAACGTAGATTTGATTATACTTGCATAAAATTTAATTCATCAGTGCATTATGAATATTCGTACTAAATTAATACTCAGTGTAGGCATTCTGGCCGGTATGATCATTCTGCTGGTTGCTCTCTCCGTAGTGAATCTTCAGATACTGACAGCCACCGAACCGGACAGCCCTGCCGCTATGCCCGGACTGGAACGTGCTTTGCTGTGGATTTCCGTTACAGGTGCTATTTGCATTCTTGCCAGTATCGTGTTGCTGGTCTGGCTTCCCCGTTCCATCAACAAGCCTATTCAGGAATTGACGCGTGGTATCCTTGAAATTGCCAATCATAACTATGAGAAACGTTTGGATATGAGCGGACACGAGGAATTCCGTCAGGTGGCCGATAGCTTCAACAGTATGGCTGAGCGCCTGACTGAATATCGTGCCAGTACGCTGAACGATATTCTTTCTGCCAAGAAATTTCTTGAAGCCGTTGTGAACAGTATTCATGAACCTATTATCGGCCTGAATTGTGAGCATGAAATACTCTTTATCAATAAAGAAGCACTCACCGTATTGAATCTGAAACGTGAAGATGTAATCCGCCACTCTGCCGAGGAACTGTCCTTAAAGAATGATCTCCTTCGTCGTCTGGTTCGGGAACTGATTACTCCGGGTGAGAAGAAAGAACCCTTGAAAATCTATGCGGATAATAAGGAAAGCTATTTTCAGGCTTCTTACATCACCATTATAAATACGGATGCCGATACGGATGAACCGCAGAACTTGGGTGATGTGATCCTGCTGAAAAATATCACCGAATTTAAAGAGTTGGATTCTGCCAAAACAACCTTTATCTCCACCATCTCTCATGAACTGAAAACGCCTATCTCAGCTATTCTTATGAGTTTGCAGTTGCTGGAGGATAAGAGGGTAGGAGCTTTGAATGATGAGCAGGAACAATTATCGAAAAGCATTAAAGAAAATGCCGACCGCCTGCTGGGTATCACTGGTGAACTTCTGAATATGACACAAGTAGAAGCTGGCAAGCTCCAGATGATGCCGAAGATAACCAAGCCTATCGAACTTATAGAATATGCCATTAAAGCCAATCAGGTTCAGGCGGATAAGTTCGGTATCCAGATAGAAGTAGAGTATCCGGAGGAAAAAATGCCGAAACTGTTTGTGGATAGTGAGAAGATAGCTTGGGTATTGACGAACCTTCTGAGCAATGCAGTCCGTTATTCAAAAGAAAACGGGCGTGTCGTTATTGGTGCCAAGCGTGAGAAGGAGTTTGTTGAACTGTATGTGCAGGATTTCGGCAAAGGTATCGATCCCCGTTATCATCAGAGCATTTTCGACCGTTATTTCCGTGTGCCCGGCACAAAGGTGCAAGGCAGTGGACTGGGACTTTCCATTTCAAAAGATTTTGTGGAGGCACATGGGGGAACACTGACGGTGGAAAGCGAATTGGGGAAAGGAAGTAAGTTCATTATGCGACTGAAAGCATAAACGAATAAGCCCCTACAACTATCATGGGAGCATTTCATGATTGTTTGCAGGGGCTAATTTATTCTTATTTACTTTGTACCTATGTTATACAGCCAGATTCCATACGTGAAAGCGTTAGCGTATTTCTGTGGCTTTATTCCATCCGGGCGGAACCATTGGCCTATGTTTGCGAACGGAGTGAGAATCACATCTATCTCACTACCTTTATATAAGGCTTTCGTTTGATAAACCGGCCCTAACATATTGTTATCAGGCTTATTGATCAGTGTAGGTTTCATCGTTGTATTCATCCGTATATCCTGATCCATATTCACATCATCGTTGCAAAGCTGCTTATTCCATACCATGTCCAGTGAGTAAACAATCGGACCGCGTACAAAGGCATAAGGAATTCTATCAGTCGGTTCTTCCTTATACATGATTTCCCCACCTGCTAGTTTATAGGAAACATATTTGCTATGATGACTACGTGATACCCATTTCTCTTCCATAGGGAAAGTGATACTTACTTTATCCCCTTTTGTCCACTTGCGTGATAATTTCAGGTAAGCACCGGGCTTTACATCTGCGATGTTTTCACCGTTCACCTTTATTTCCGGATGTTCACACCAGGAGGGGATACGTAGGTTTAATGTTTTGTTTTTTGCTTTCTCTGAAACAATGGTCAGCTGCATATTTTCGGATTCCGGATAGTTTCCGGTGATTTCAAATGCGAAATCCTTTCCGGTATATTGCGAGGGGATGTATTGATTGATATAAAACTCTTTTCCTTTTTCTGCGTAAATGAAGGTGGGTAACATTGAGATAATCCGGTGTCCGCTTGCTGTGCAGCAATCCGGCCCATGGAAATAACCGTCAGGCTTACTTCCATTCGGAGCTGTATGATATCGACAAACTCCGCTTTCACAATCCTGGGCGGCAAATACATGGTTAATCATCAGGCGTTCCATGGCATCCGCATATTTGGATTCTCCGGTTAATTCCAACAACTGTTGTGTGAGTTGCATCCATGACATTGTGGCACAGGTTTCCACGATATTACCTGAAAGTGGTTTCACATAGTCGTGTTCATAATGTTCGGCAACACTTACACCACCGGTGATGTACATCTGGCGTTCATGAATGTCGTCCCATGCTCCGGACACTTTACGCAGCAATGTTTTATCACCGGTGATACGATACAGTCGCAAGAAGCCCATAAAGTTCATGTGGAAAGTATGCGAATGTACATAAGGTTGAAGTTTATCCACCCCTAAAGTACCGTCCGCAACGGAATCCAAACGGGAGAATGCATCCCATCCACTCCATTTGTCGATGTTGCTGACTACCCATTGGCTCCATTCCAGATACTTCTTCTTTCCTGTCAGTTCATATAGTCTTGTTATGGGGTCACAAAGTAAAGTACCTTCCCAAGAATAGTGTACACTATGCCCTGCAAAGTCTGAGTGTCCGTCCAGATGTTTTTGTTTGTTTTCAGGTGCTCTCAGATCAGAGGGCCAGAATTCCAGTTTACCCGGTCCGAAATATTGCAAGAAATAGTCTGCCAATTTCTCTGCGGCAGTTAGTGCTTTTTTATCTCCTGTTTCTTCATATACTGTGATAAAGGCATGGAAAACAAAATATAATTCGTAAGCGTCCATTCCTCTGACTGGTCTTTCGGGAGACCGGAAACTCTTGGCTGTGGCTCCTACATAACCGTTTGCTTCCTGTGAGTCAATGATGCGATTCAGTACGCTTTCAGCTTTAATTAGTAATTCCTTGTCATCACCCTGAACTGCCGACAGATAAGCTGATTCTATCCACTTTCCATGCTGTTCTGCCTGTGTCCAGTCCCAAGCCGAATGTTGCCTGTTTACAACAAAGTCCACATATTTATCTATTGGAAAGTGTTTCAGGTAGGCATTCCGGTTAACTTCCATACGATGTCCGAAGAATCCGGTTATATTTCTTACAGAAGAAACAGGTACCGACTTTTCCAGTAATCCTACTTTATCGTGATTCTGAGCATTAAGCTTCGTCATCAAACTGGCAAATACTAAAATTGCAATAATTTTTGTTTTCATACTTTGATATGTTAATAATGAATTGTTTTTAATGGTTTATATGCATTATTTCCACCATATTGTAATTTCTTCGGTGATTTCACTTACTGGTAATCTCACTTCCCATCCGACAGTACATTTCTGCATCGTACAAACTTTCTTACCCACTTGTACTTTGTAAGGAACAATTTTGTCTGCTCTGATTTGTAATAATGTTGAATGCCCAGATTTAGATGGCTTAGTACCCATAGCAGTATTAATTTTATTTTCCAGCATAAAATGCGATTGTTTCCCCTTTCTTTCAATCTTTATTGGTGCTTTTGGTAGAAATCCGTCTCTTGACAAAGTGAGATGATAGCGAAATTCAGAAGTTATAAAACTGAATTGCTGTCTTACCCCGTCACGCGGAATAACAGACAGGGAAGTTTCCTCTTTGCTCAATACCCCACCATAGGCATGGAGACCAAAGATTGAATCCTGTATTACAATTGTGCGGGCAGTATGAAAGGCCGCGCCATATCCTAGGTCTATCTCTCCATCATAACGCCAAGGGCCACGCTTTTCATTTCTATGCAACCATGTATATCCATTCTTTGCACCTACAAAACACCATCCGGTGGCTCCGTCTTTTTCTTTTCCCGGATACCAATAGCCATAGTTGGATGTCTCGTTTCCTGTATTCATTAACGACCATGAGCTAAGGAAAGAGTTATATCCTAATTCGATCCAATCAGGGTTCTTCGAGTAAAGCAGACCATAATCCAGTATAGACCAACCTCCCATCATGGCCATATAAGACATGTCGCCCGTATGTTGCTTGAATGCGCAATCTGTGCCGGACAGGTAATATTTGGGAGCTATCCACCCGCGTACGGACAAGCCTGCATAATGCTGTTGCTTCATAAATCTTTCAGCATCTTCCACTGTCACCTTCGGGTGTGAATGCCACGTTCTTTTATTTTTGTCATACCATAAGTCTTTATCCGGTTTCATCGGATGTTCTATCGCATATTTAGCCAGGGCATACGATGATTCAAAAGCTGTGCGGTCAAAACTATGTTCCGAACGATAAGGATATTTATCGTCATAAATAAAATACTTGGCTTTTTTCTCCCATTCGCCTCTCAAGTATGCAGCTTCATCGTTCCTGCCTCTTTGTTCCAATCCTTTTATAAGTTCAAGAACTACCCATTCGTTATACATACCCCATTTATAGATATCCAGCCAAGACCAAATTTCATACGGATACTTAAAGTAAGCCATAGCGGTCTGTACAGCTCGGTCGAAATACTCATCGGCAGTCAGGTAATGTGTCCATTCGGGAATCATTTCCGCTATTTGTGACATGTGATAATAAAGCTTGAAAATATGTGGATAATCATATGCTCTCCAGACTTTTATCCGATCTTTTGCATCATATTTGTATAGCTTTTGTAAGGCTGAATCACGGGCTACATGCCAGTTGGGTACCCCGTAGATAGCGAATGGATAAGGAGTTTCTTGATCTGTTCGTTGGAGTTTTCCCCATACAAAATTCTTCAGGTAGTATTCTAAGGAAGCTATTTCCGTAGAATCAGGATACACTACATTTTTAGCGGCAACAAAAGGTGCCTTACTCAATATCGGATCATCACATCCCCAGACGTATTCCCACCAACCATTAAATCCGTCGGTATCTTCCGGCCCTCGTAGTTTCCCATATTTCATATCATATACAGAATACAAGCCATCCCACCATTTGCCCGGAGCTTTATGTTGCTGTTTGTTGACAATGAAAGAGCTCCTTTTTTTGATAAGAACATCCAGAGGTTCCGTAGAAAAGAATTCTAGGAAAGACTTTTCACCATGGTTATAATTGACCCAAATAATATTCTCTCCAAGTTTGTGAAAACGTATGTCATACAAGTACCTGCCATCGGGACTTCTTCCAAGCTGTTTAATTTCTGTTTGTTGCGGATGTTCTGCTACAAGAGATTGAATTGTTCCTTTGAGACGAATGGCAACTCTTACAGATAAATCACTGGGAATAGTATATCCGGGGGCGGTACGAACATCCAGTAATCCATTTGTATAAATGGCGTTACGTATGTCCTCATATCGGGAAACGGAAGTGAGTAAAAAACTATAGTTTACTTTTTCTCTAGGTGTCAATACTCTTGTTGTATGAGGAATACGCCAGCTGCCTTCAGTTTTGGGACCAGTACATCCGGAATGAAGATATGCTGTATATACATTATTAGTAGTATCAAAGTATTCCAGTGGAGTGCCCTCACTGGTCATCATGATATAAAAGGGACCCACACCTGATGGTTTGGAAAGTATCTGAAATGAAGAATTCAGAGCTATATTGTGCTTATGTGTAAAGTTGCTCTCAAAGATTGTGCTTGGAGCGGCATTGAATCCTTCTCTCCACTTAAAGGGGAAAGCTATATCACCTAATTCTACAGAGCGGTTGGTAATATTTGAAATTTCGATTTTCAAATGCAGACCATCTTCAGCGAGAGTGTAATATCGCTTCATACATAAAGGCATATAGCACAACGAATCAGTATATACATATGTATTTTTATTTATACAAGTACGTCTGGTCAATCCCGTTTCAAGCATATTCCAGTCTTCTTGGTTGACACGATATCGTATCAAAATATCTCCCCACATCTGATTGTCTGCTATCAGGTTGACAGAATCTCTGTCAACCTGAAAAACAGACACGCCATCTTCTGAAAAATCAGTCCGAAAACAATCGTTTTTCACTGTTATATTTTGGGCGTTCAATCCTGATATTGAGTAGATACACAGGGCTACAAGTGTCCCGGTACATCTCTTTATCATTGCTTTTGTCATATAATGAATTAAATCTTTTAATTTGCGTAGGCAGGATTCTGTGTTAATTTCGGATTGGCATCTACGGCTCTCTGAGGTATTGGGAACACAATACGATGATCGCCCTGCGGTTTATGTGACAACCAGCTTTTCTTACAGAATATGCCAAAGCGTATCATGTCTCTCCGGGTATATCCCTCCCATACGAACTCCCAACATCTTTCATCAAACAGGCGTCCGAATTCTATTGGATCTTGGTTGCCGGGATCTGTGATCTGATATTTTTCAACCACTCCCCATTTGTAACTGGAATTCTCTTTCAATTCATCGTCTGTTACGATTGCTTTTGATGGGTTTGCTTTAAAAGCTCTTTTTCTTACTTCAGTTACTAATTCACCGGCTCCGGGCTGATTTGTCCTTAACAAGCATTCGGCTTTCATCAATAGTACTTCCGAATAACGTAAAAGTGGAATATCTGTGCTACAACTCCATTCTGAACCGGCAGGAACTTCTTGTTTATTATACCTGTATCCTTCCATTTCGTTTGTATAATTTCCGTCAGGAAGTTCTTTGGAGAATATTAATAGTTCTCCTTTCTTGTCATAAACACCGTATAATGGATTTCCTTCTGCATCAAATTGCTGGCCCATCAACCAGGTGTCTTCAAGCCTGGAATCACCTTCCTGATAGGTGTCAATGAATTGTGTTGTACCTTTCGGCCCACCGGCTGCATTGGGTACTGCGTTCAAAAGGAATTTCTTTTGCAGCTCACTATGCCATGAATTCATGAAAAGGTAGTTTCCTACTACTCCCCTATTGTAATCATAAGGGATTGTAAACAACACCTCCTTTGAAGATTCCACACCTTGAGCCCTGAAGGAGTCTTTAAACTCTGGTGACAGATCGCATTTTCCGCTATTAATGATATCGTTGCATTGTGACAGACATTCATTCCAGCGGGCGGTACCCGTATAGACTTCTGCATTCAGATATACATTGGCTAATATAGCTTTTCCTGCCCATTTATTAATGCGTCCATACATATTACCCCCTTGTTCTTCGTTCAGGGAAGGTATCACTTCACTTAGTTCCCTTACAACGAAATCGTAAACCTCTGCTCTTGGCGTTTTCTCCGGAAGATCCTGAGACATGGTCGTTACCAATGGGATATCACCAAAATTATCAAAGAGAATCCAATAATAATAAGCTCTCAATGCCCTTAATTCAGCCAGACCCGTTTGCTTTTCTGTAACCGATGGAGAAGGTATCAAGTCGCGTTCAAGTTTATTAATGGCGCTGTTGCACAATATTACACCGGTGAAATAGTTGTTCCACAAGTCTGAAATCTGTCCCAGTTCAGAATTCCAATTGTGGAATTGCAAGCGTTTATAGATCCCCCCGTCATCCCAACCGCTTGCATTAGCAGGGGTTGATATACAACATCCCGTTAATTCCTGAGTTTGCCAATACGTGCCCACATAACCATAATTTAACGCTGCATAAGCTCCTGCGATATTAGGTCCGAAATCTGCAAGAGTATAATTATAGGTTTCTTCTGTAACAGATGAAAATACTTTCTCATCCAGGTTGGTGCAATTGATAGTACCTATCGTCAATAAAAACAAAGATATATATTTAGTGAAAGTTCTTTTTTTCATAATAATTCGTTTTAATAGATTAGAAATTCAAATTTATGCCTAAAGAGAATGTGCGGGCAGAGGGGTATCTGTATCTGTCATCTATACCGGGAGTCAGGCCTGTAACTCTGACTTCCGGGTCAATCCCGCTATATCCGGTTATTGTGGCAAGATTTGATATACTACCGTAAATTCTGAAACTTTTTACCCATTTATTCTTTCCAATCTTCGGAGTGTATCCGATTGTGATATTGTCAATTTTCCAATAATCACCATCCTGAACGAAGTAGCTTACGTACTGCAAGGACTGGTCGTAAGCCAATGGTCGTTTGCCGTATACATTATCAAATGCTTTTTCCATAACATTATCTCCTCCTAATAATGAAATAGGAGCTGCGTAATGCATCTCTGCCATATTTAATATCTGAAAGCCGAATGCTCCTCGCATAGTGACAGAGAAATCAACCTGTTTATATCTGATTGTATTATTCCAATTCAGGTAAAATTTGGGAAGACCATTACCCAGAACTTTCTTGTCGGACTCCTGTTGCTCTGAAATCGGTTTGGGCTTGCCATCTGCGCCTTCTATTATCCAGTGTCCGTTTTCGTCTATATCGATAGTTTTATAACCATAAAAGTTTCCAACGGGTTCTCCTTCTTGTATTCTGTGAGTCGGCTGCTGAATGGGGGCAAGCGTGTTTCCTTTATTTTGATGGGAGTCGGAGAAATACTTGTCACTGGATAATGATAGGAGTTTGTTTTTATTAGTTGAGAAGTTGATGCCTGAATCCCAAGTGAAATTCTTGTTTTGGACAGGAACTATATTGAGAGAAACTTCAAGACCTGTGTTCCGTATCGAACCGGCATTCGCTTTAATCCATGGACTAAAATAAGGCGGCACGGGGACTTGATAATCTCCAATCAGGTCTTTTGTTTCCCGGTTATAGAAATCAATACTTCCGGATATCCTGTCGCTAAGGAAACCAAAATCAAGACCGATATTCAATTCTTCTTTTTTCTCCCATCGTAAATCAGGATTAGGATTTCCATCCGGTCGCAACAGATTCGTCCATTTACCATTGTAATAACCGTAACCTCCCATGTTCAGTTTATTTAAGGAGAGATAGGGAGTACCCGGTTCAGTGCCCGTTATACCAAAACCGGCTCTTAGCTTGAGAGTGCTAATCGCTTGGATATTATGAAGGAACTGTTCCCCTTTTATATTCCACGCCAAGGATATTGCCGGGAAGTTACCCCATTTGTGATCTTCACCGAATTGGGAAGAACCTTCATGCCTTATGCTGGCGGAGACAAAATACCTGCCTTTGTAATTGTAATTCACTCTTGCAAAAAATCCTATGAGCTTATTCTCGTTTTGATAAGAAGCTTGATTAGCTTTCCCTTCTTTCAAAGCATTGCCCAATCCCATATTATTGTATGAATAGTCGTCGGACGGAAAGTCATAATTATCCATAGAAGCGGATTGATAGTTCCATTTATTCCAACTATATCCGACTAATGCATTTAGATTGTGAGAATTGCTGAACTGTTTGTTATATTGGGCAGTTAATTCCATCATGGTATTTTCGCTGCGGGCTGTTGAACGTGAGGCATATCCGTTCTTTTTGCTTATAGTGGTTGATTTATGCTTCTTTGTCTCATAATATCCGGAAAAGTTGTTGTTGGTTTCGTTTGAGATCAGATACTTAATGTCCAGACCTTCGATTGGGATAAAAGTGATTGAGGAATACGCCCTTAAGTTAGTTGTTTTATTTTCCCCTTTTGTTTCGTTTAAAAGGGCAACTGGATTAAAAATCATATCACGTGCTATTTCGGTCCAGTTACCATTTTCATCTTTAATAGGACTTGTCGGATTAAAAATCAAAGCACTCTGATATACATCATTACTGTATCCGATGTCGTACTTCCTTTGATAACCATTCAGATTTGCCTCTACTTTAAGTTTGTTGTCGAACATACGGTGAACGATGTTAATACGAGGATAAATCATATCTACTTTTGAGCGTTTTACAATTCCCTCATTCGAGGTATAATCGAAACTGGCGATATAGCTGGTATTTGCCGATCCTCCCCTGAGGTTAATACTGTATGTCTGATTAAACGGAGTTTGTAGTATTTCGTCCATCCAGTCGACTTTGGCTCCACCATCCATTGCACCGGGAATTCCTTGCTGAACCTTTTCAAGGTATTGATTGGCATTCATCATAGGAAGTTTCTTATTTATTTTCTGAAACGAAATATAACTGTTGACTTCGATTGAGGGTTTCATTTCGGTTTTACCACTTTTGGTGGTTATCAGTATTACACCATTAGTTCCTCTGGTTCCGTAGATGGCTGCGGCCGAACCATCTTTCAATACATCGATTTGTGCAATATCATTCGGAGAAACGCTGTTGAGATCTCCCTGGACACCATCAATGATGACCAAAGGAAAGGTGCCTGAATTGAGCGTAGCAACACCACGCAACGAAACTTGTGAAGTGGACAATGGATTGGCATCAGGCGAAACTACAGCTAAGCCTGCAACCTTACCCCTGATTAGCCCTGCTACATCCGGTTTTGTTGCTTGTACAAACTCACTGGCTTTCACACTCATCACCGAGCTTGTCAGTTCCTCCTTGCGTTGTGTGCCATATCCTATTACCACTACTTCATCCAGCCGCTTGGCATCTTCTTTTAATACCACTTTTACAGATGCTTGTCCGTTTGTCTGCACTTCTTCTGTAATGTAACCTATATAAGAAATTACCAATGTACCTTTAGCTGCATTTTCCAGCGTGAAGTTACCGTTAAGGTCTGTAATAGCTCCTTTGGATGTACCTTTCATCATTACGGTAGCTCCGATGATGGGGTCTCCGTTTTCATCTACTACCTGTCCCTTTACAGGGTTGGATTGCATGACTGCTTGTACTTCATTTACCGTTGCAAAAGCATCCTGTGGGTAGCCCGCATAGAGAGCGGATACCATCATCACGGAGAGGAGAGTTTTCTTTGATGATCTTTTAAAATGATAGTTCTTCATGAATTTGAATTTAAAATTAAAGGTTTCTTTTTCTTTCGATAGAGGTGAGCTCATCCATCTTTCGGAAGCAAAGGAAAACAAATAAGAGTAAAGCTGTTAATGCTTATAAATCAAATCATAGGGGGTAATTAATCAACTCTAAATTGACTAATTACCCCCTATGATCTGAGCAAAATTACCTGGAATAATCGGGTGCTTTGCTGCTTAATTAAGATGGATGAGTACTTTCTTCTTTCTTCTCTTTTATCTGTTTCTGATATTCACCGGGCGACACACCGAACGCTTCTTTAAACGACTGGGTGAAATTCTTATAATCACTGTAGCCCAATGCTGTGATAACATCTGCCACAGTTGCTGTTTTATTTTCCAACATCCGGCAGGCATGTTGCATCTTTATATCCTTTATAAAATCCAACGGAGTTTTGCCAGTGATTACTTTTATCTTCCGAGAAAGTGTGGAACGGGACATATTCATAGCCTCTGCCAGTGATACCACATTGAATTCCGGTTCATTCAGATGTTCTTCTACCGCTTTGGTCGCCCGATCCAGAAGTAACTTATCTATCTCGGCAAATTCAGAGGTGGAAATGCTGTCTTTGGTATCCAGGTATTGATGCATTTTCACCAACTCGGCACTGTCCGCCCATTTCTCGTCGTTCTTGCGTTTCATCCGTTTCAGATAGGCATAAATGCTATATCCTATGATGCCCATAACTAGCAGGGTATAAAAGAGATAAGCCCACCAGGTTTCGTACCAGGCAGGTAGGCGGTGGATTGTTATCTCCGTCACTTCATTACTCCATAACCCGTTTTTATCGGTAGCTTTCACCTGGAATGTATATTTTCCCTTGTCCAATCTGTTGTAGAAGGCGGAATTCTTCCGGTCATTTAGGTAGATCCAGTCGTTGTCTATACCCACCATCCGGTATGCATAACGTATCTGGTCTAAGTTATGAAAATCTAATGAAGAGAATTCGATTTCCAGATTCTGATCATTGGGTGACAGGCGGATAGGTGTATTTATAGGGTCTTGCTTCAACTGGTCGTCCCAAATGCTCTTTCCCATGATCTTGATGTCACTGATATGGGTGGTTACCTGTTCGGGTATGCTTTCCAGTTGCTGGGTTGGTGAGATGGACACAATGCCTGAGATTCCGCCGAAATAGATTTCTCCTTTCCGGTCGTAGTAGACGGCTTTGGATAGCAGACGGGTAAGGAGGAAATTCTTATCCCTGGTGCTGTAACTCCGGTAAGCGCCATTGCGCGGGTTGAACTCTTTAATCATCTGATTGGTAGTGATCCATACATGATTATAGACGTCTACAGTGATATTATTGATGATATCCCCCTTCATGCCGCAACTGAAACTGTAGTCTTTCAGTTTCTCCTTTTGTCTCGGGTCGAACAGTAAGACTTCCCCTTCGGTAGTACCCATCCAGAGGTTTCCGTCACTCGTGGCATCTATGCATACAAAGTCTTTATCGAAGGGATAAGATTCGATACCTTTATCCTGCTCAATCCGGTAGATGCCTTTGTTTCGGATGACAGTCCATATCCGGCTGTCGGCTGTTTGGGTGATGCCGGCAACCGGACCCGATACTTCCGGAATGCTTTCAAGAGTTGCACTCATAATCCGGTATACGAACAATCCTGTCGTAGTACCTATCCATAGATTATTCTGAGGGTCTTCGAATAGTGAGGTAATCAGTCCCGGATTATTTGTGACGTTGCCAAGTTCTATCCGTACATCTTCTTTCATTTCCATATTCTGCTGGCTTAGGCCGAAGACGGTGGGGCCATACGAAGTAGCCCATATCCAGTTGTGGTTATATGATCTGGCTATGTTGGTGACATCTCCAAATGGTAAATTCCGGGTTCCTTGACATTGTGAATAGTGTTTGAGCTTTTCTTTCCGGCTATCATAAATGCATAGGCCGTATCGGTCTTGCGAAAACCAGAAGATACCGTCTTCATCTTTGCACAGTGAGTTTATGGCGGGATTCGCCTTTAACTGGTTTCTTAAATCCGGCAGGGGATACTTCTGGACAATGTAATCGCGGATATCGATAATAAAGCTTTCTACATCGAAAGCCGATACCCATAGCTTCCCGTCTTTATCCTTATATATTTCATAAAGTATTTTGTTGCCGGGGGTAAGGAAAGAGGAAGTGTCCACTTGTTCTAAGTGTCCCTCCTTTGTGATGCGGAAAGCAAACAAGTCTTTCCAGGAAGTGACCCATATATAGTGGAATACATCATCCTGCACCATGTGGTAGATAGCTCCCGTAGCATTTCCTGTGATATCTACAGGGAGAGGCTGGGGAATATATTGCGTTTCCGGAGATTTACTGTTCGGGTCGAAGCGTACGATTCCTTTTCCCCAGGTGCCGAGCCAGTAATATCCGTTTGTTTCGTCCCAGATGATCCGTTCAATGTCCATATAGTCCCTGTGGTGGAAGTAGGCTTCAAAGTTGTCCGTATCTTTATTGAGTTTATACATTCCGCCTCGGGTGAGGGAGATTATTAAATCCCCGTTCTTGTCTTCGTAGACGATGTACACAAATTCAGGAGAGTGGTTGTATTCGGTTTTATACCGCTTTATCAGAGTGCCGTCAGCCTTGAACCGGAATAATACGCCATGCATGCTTACCCATATACTCCCGTCCCGGGTTACGTTTATAGTGAATACATTCTTGTCGGAGCACTCCTGCAAATCCATGGGAGTGATCCGGCAGGTAGCTTTATCCAGTATATAGCCTCCTTTCATGGTTCCGAACCAGATTTTTTTGTCGTGGTCTTCGGAGATATAAGTAATATAATTATCCGATAAGAGTCCCGGGTGATACAGATCGGAGCGGAAAACGCGGATATTGTATCCGTCGTTTCGGCAGAGACCGTTGAAAGTGCCGTACCACATGTAGCCATCGCTGTCCTGAAATATACGATGGATGGCATTCACCGGAAGTTTATCTAAGGAAGGTATTTCTCTGACCACGATATCCTGAGCATGCAGCAAGGGGCTGAATATTAAAAGACACAAGAGCTGCATCAGGTAGACTTTTTGTCTGATAATCATATTTGAGATGGCTTTTATCATAGTATCTTTTATATATCGATACACAAAGATATGAATAAAAACTCAGAAATCTTATTACCTGTAATGAATGAAAAATTATTTAATTGATAGTTAATACAATAAAAAGTAGAGTCAGACCTAAATCCGGCTCTACTTTTGAGGTATACATTATATAAATCCTAGCGATATGTTATTGCATTCCATTCCGGTGGAGTTCCTCCTTGTAAATGGCGTACAAAGAAATCATAGCGTTTATGTTCCCCGAAATCTTCTCCCATCGTGTGGTGTGCACCGGGAATCACTACCAATTCAAAATCTTTGTTGGCTTTTATCAGTGCGTTCACCACCTGCATGGTTGAGGCAGGATCTACATTATCGTCCAGTTCGCCTACCACCAGCATCAGGGGACGGCTCAGCAAATGGGCATTCTCTACATTCGATCCTTCCTTATATTGATCTCCTACGGGATATCCCAGCCAGAGTTCGTTCCACCAGATTTTATCCATGCGGTTGTCGTGGCAGCCACAGGCGGAATAAGCGGCTTTATAGAATTCGGGATGTAGCAGCACGGCAGTGGTGGATTCTTGGCCACCGGCGGAACAGCCGTAGATGCCTACGCGATCCATATCCATATACGGATACTTCTCTCCGGCAGCTTTAATCCAGGCGATGTGATCGGGAAGTCCTGCATCTTTCAGATTCTTATAACATACATTCTCAAATTCACGTGAACGGAAAGAAGTTCCCATTCCGTCTACCATGACGACGATAAAACCGAGTTCGGCAAGGGAAGTCATGTACCAGTTGTACGGGATGAAAGTCTTGGGTACATACTGGTCGCCGGGACCTTGGTAAATGTATTCGATAACCGGATACTTCCGGTTCGGGTCGAAGTTAGTGGGACGAACAATCAATCCCCACATATCTGTTTTCCCATCGCGGCCCTTGGCTGTAAATACTTCGGGGGCTTTCCAGCCTTCTGCTTCCAGACGACTGATATCGGCTGTCTCCAGCGGCATCACCACCTTGCCATCTTCGGCACTGCGCAATACGGTAACAGGAGCTTTGTTTACCATAGAGTAAACGTCTACCAGATAATTCATATCTCCCGAGAACCAGGCACGGTGCATTCCTTCTTCCGGAGTAAGGCAAACCAAGTCTTTCCCGTCAAAACCAATGCGGTAATAGCGGATGAGATAAGGATCCTCACCGGGTTGTACACCATTTGCGGAGAAATAAATCTGCCGGTTGTCCTCGTCTACGCGGAGCACTTCGCGCACATACCATTTGCCGCGGGTTATCTGATGGACGGGTTGTGCGGTAGAGCGGTCGTACATGTACAGGTGGTTCCAGTTATCCCGTTCGCTCATCCAGATGATGTGCTTGTTATCCCTTAGGTCGTGGCGGAAACGGCGGGTATAATTCACGTATTTGTCGCTGGTTTCTTCTATCAGAGGACGTACGGTGCCTGTCTCGGCAGAGAGTTCAAGTACACGATATGCCTGATGTCCGCGCTGGTTGTACTCGAAGGTAACGGAACGGCTGTCCGGGTTCCATTCGGGACCGTATATTTCATACTGCCGGTCGAAGAGGTCGGTGCTGGGGATGATGCCTCGTCCTGTTTCAACTTCATAAATGCAAGGTATCTTGAAAGGAAGTTCGTCTCCCGGTTTGGCATATTCCTGCTTGTGCAGTTTCGGTTGGAGCTGATCTGCCGGAGAAGACTCTACATAGTACACATAGCGTTTCTCTACTGGGCGGATTTTGCAGGATGCCACTTTTTTGCTGTCCGGAGACCAGCGGATATAAACTGAGTAATAGTTGCTGAGTGTACCGTCAAGGCTCAACTGCTTCTCTTTTCCCGTGGCAAGTTCCTTCACATATACATTCTGATTTTTGATATAGGCGGTATACTTTCCATCGGGTGAAGTTACGGGAGCGGCTTCTTTTTCGTCATCCCGTTCCATCCAGTGTTTTTGTGGTGCATTGCGGTCGGGCAGGGCACCTTCATTTACCAACTGATTTTTGCGGGTGGCGTACATCCAGCGCTGATTACCAAAAACAAAACGAAGCGTATCTAAGCTCGGGTTCACTCGTAGCCGTTCCAGTTGGATTGCTTCGGGCTTTACTTCTTTGCCGGATGCGTTGCTCAGTGCGCTTGCCAGACGCTTGTGGTCGAACAACTTCTTTCTGTTTTTCTTGTCTGCGTTCACCGATACGTAGATACGGCCTTCGGGCGTATTGCGTACATACCAGAACTGATGTGTGCCTTCTATCCACTGCGGCGTGACGCTGGAGTAGAAAACTTTGTTGGCACTGAATTTCTCTCTCAATGCGTAGGCACGGTTATAATCGTCCACTGTGCCTTGTGCGAAAGCCATGCCCCCGCTAAGGAGCATGGCTATCGACAAACCTAACTTACAAACATTCATATCTAACTAACCTTTATTGTACTTCCCATTCATAAACACCTGCTGCATTTTTGTCCGGCAGGGTGATTTCCAGTTTTACTGATTTGGTCTTCACGGGATCAAAGTTTACGGTGTTTCCCGCACCTTTTACAACGCCATATTTGTCGACACCTGTGACGGGTTGCCACTGGCCTTGTGCATCTTTATAATATATCTTCCAGCTTTTCGGTACACGACAACCGCCCCAGGGAGCATCGTCGAACCAATATACGGTGGAGCTTGATACGGTAGCTTCTGCCGGGAACTCATACGTGATCCATTCCGTAGTTCCCTGTTTGGGCCACCAATGGTAGTAGGGCAGGGAACGGTCGTTCTCATCTTTCGGAACCAGGCGGTCGTTGATGGCTGAAATGGAGCTTGCGCGGTGGGATGCGTCTATTTTACTTTCCGAAGCCAGTGTGGCAGGCATGGCGGGGCGGGATGCGCTCAGCTCTTGTGGCAACCATACTTCCATAGCTCCCGAACCACGGTGGGCCCATGCGTAGTAAGGTATCAGTGTCAGGTTCACATCGGTAGTGGTCAGGCGACCCTGATCGTCATAGCCAAGTGTCTGTGCGCCGGTCTTCAATTGGTTGATGCCATACAGTAGATCGGGCTTTTCCACCACTTCAAACTTCGGGTTACGGTTCATGAATACGCTGAAGATGTCGAAGTTGTTATCCGGGAATTCTGCACAGTATACAATCGGTCCGCGTTCTACGGCAATGCGTCCACGGTCGGCTTCCACCTTATTGTTGGCTTTCACGGTGCGCGGTTCCATGTCGAAGTGTACTTCCACCTTATCACCCTTTTTCCAACGGCGGTCGATGCAGAAATAACCATCTTTCAGTTCATTCTGTACGGCTTCTCCGTTTACTTTCACTGTGTATTTCAGACGCTTGCCGTCACTATAGGTATACAGGTCACTGGGGACTACCTGACCCCGAACCCATCCGGGAATACGGACTTTCAGGTTGAACTGTCCGGCGTTATTCTTGTTGATGCCGATGGTAATGTCACCGTTCCACGGGTATTTGGTGGTTTGCTCGATAGAAACAGCTTTGCCACCCACTTTCAGGTCGGAAGTGTTGGACATGAAGAGGTTGACGTAAACGTCCTTATCCTTCACAGCGTAGATATATCCCGGCAGGGACGGGATGAAACGGCAGATGTTGGACGGGCAGCAGGCACAACCGAACCAGGGCTGGCGTTGATGCTGTCCCATACTTTCCAGCGGGTTGGGGTAGAAGAAACCGCCACCGTCCAGGGATACGCCTGAAATCAGACCATTGTATAAAGTGCGTTCCAGTACATCGTAGTATTTGGATTCACCGTGCAGGAGGAAAAGACGGTAGTTGACGTACACGTTGCCGATGGCAGCACAAGTCTCGCAATAGGCTGACATGTTGGGCAATTCGTAGTTCTTGCCGAAAGCCTCTCCGGCTGCTGTAGCTCCGATACCGCCGGTGATGTAATATTTCTTGCCAACGATATTGTCCCAGATGCGGTCGATGGCATGAATGTAGGCGGTGTCTCCCGTCAGGGCGGCTACGTCGGCCATACCTGCATACATATATGCGGCGCGAACGGCGTGTCCCACAGCTTCATCCTGTTGAACCACCGGCTTATGTGCCTGGCTGTATTCATCGGTACGACTGGTATATCCACGCTGGTCGAGGAAGAACTTGGCCTGGTCGAGGTATTTCTGGTCTCCGGTAACCAGATAAAGTTTGGCAAGTGCCATTTCGGCAATCTGATGTCCGGGAACACGGATTTGCTGTCCTTCGCCTGTACCGATTTCACGGCATACGCAGTCGGCATATCGGATGGCGATATTGAGGAAGTTCTTCTTTCCGGTGGCCTGGTAGTGGGCGATGGCGCCTTCCACCATGTGCCCTAGGTTGTAGAACTCGTGGCTCAGGTCTTCTACCTTTTCCCAGCGTTTGCTTCCCGCCCATTCATGGGGATGTTTCGGATTCATGGTTCGGCTGGTATAAAGGTATCCGTCCGGTTCCTGTGCGGCGGCTACAATGACGAGCACGCTGTCAATGTATTTGGCCAGTTTCTTATCGGGATACGTCTGCAACAGGTAGCTGGCACCTTCGATGGTTTTGTATACGTCCGTATCGTCGAAAGCCAGTCCGCCTACTTTAATGGTATCACTGGGATGGGCTGCGTTGACGAAGTTCTGGTATCTTCCGGTTTCCTCGCATTTGCTGAATGCCAGGGGGATGGTTACCTCTCGGCTCGCGTTGAGGCGTTGTCCCCAGAAGGAGTCGGTTACTTTCACCGAGGTGAAAGGTACGGGATCAATGGGATACCCGTGCGATTGGTTTTTCACTTGCGCCTGACTGCCTACGGTGGCGGCAACCAGCAGGGTGGTAACTAATACTTTTCTCATGGTTATTATTCGTTTTATGGTATTATTTCTTGATTGGAATATATTCGTCCCATAGTTTCAGTGAATGCAGGTAGCCCGTGAACGGCCAGTTGTGTTCTGCATTCCGCCCCAAAGTTACGTATTGTGATGGTTTTATTAGCAATTGAATATCTTTTTCGCTAATTAATTTACCATTGATATATACTTGTTCTATGCGGCCGTCGAAACAAATATAGATATGCTGCCATTTGCCGGTCAGCTCTTTCATGTCCTTGTATCCGGCATCTTCGTACCAGCCGTAGTGGTTGATGACACCGCATCGGGGCTCCGTGCCATTGACGAGCATAATCTTTTCCAATTCGTCATGCGAAGTCGTGAAGTCGGCTACACATTCGTTTTCGGCAATAGAATCATTCAGTATCCAGGCTTCCAATGTATAGGGGGCATTGTCCAGCAAGGTTGCAGGCAGGGAGAAGTTGGACTGGAATACCTGATGACCATCAAAACTGAAACTCTTTTTTCCTTCCACTTCCTTAATGATGGAGGGGGCTTTGTGGGCTTCGAAGTATCCTTCTATTCCATGATTGGAAAGATAATGTACGGTGTCGCCTGCGGCGAAGTCATCAGCGGTGATGCTTACTACTAGGCCACGCTTTCGCTGATCAGCAGCCGGTAAGCGGACGATATCCGTAGTGGTATCATATTCCTGTTCGGCAGGTGCCTGTTTCCAGTTATAGTAGCGCAGATTAGTGATGATTAAGGATTCGGCTCTGCTTTGAAGCGAAATCACACCGGATGAAAGGGCAGGTTCCGCTTCGTAGCTTTGCCATCTACCTAACCTATGAACTAACCCACTAATTGTATGCTCTTTGGAGGGAGAAAGTAACGGATGACGGTATTCTAGCGTAGTGCCCGGTTCGAGAACCAGTGCGTTGCGTCCGTCAATGCGCTCGGTGCGAGCTGATCCTGCTTTCAGGATAAAAGCACCTCCTAACATTCCTTCATTATTCTGCCATTGGCGGCCATTCCAGTCGGCGGCTGTCAGTCCGAGCCATTGTTGGGGAGCGGAGTCTTCGATACCGGAAAATACCTTGAGGTTCCAGATAGCACCACCGAAGCCATTCTTCTGTCCGCCGGTATAGGTGAGGCGCACGAAGCGGGCTTTGGCTTTTCCGAAATCTACCATTGGGCTGCCTGCCAGATGATTGTTCCGCTTGTCGGCAAAGATAGTCCAGCGTTTACCATCTGTTGAAGTTTCAATCAGGTATTGATAGAACTGAGTGCCATATTCAAATTGTGTCCAGATCGTTTGTATCTGTTGGGGGCGTCCCAGGTCTATTTCAAGCCATTCCTGTCCCATGCCGCGCGGACGCCATAAAGTTCCGTTGTTATCATCTACGGCATATTCAGGACGGAAGTTGTCATCATAAGAGGAAGAGGCACGCACGCTTTTACCAAAGGCGAGGTTGTTTGATTTAACAACGGAGGGGGCCAGTGCACCTACGCCGTCATGAGTAGGGATGATTTTCTGAATCGTCCCGTCTGCATTGAATGTCATGCGGTCGATGGAAAGCTGGCGGTGGAAACCACGGTTGGAGTGTGGATTATCGTGGCGGTGATAAACGATATAGTAATCATTGCCTTCCTGGAGGATACTGTGATGTCCGGGACCGTGAATGGTACCGTCAGCATTGGTTTCGAGGATACAGCCACCATAGGTGTAAGGACCCAGAGGCTTGTCTGAAGTGGCGTATTGCACACGGTATGTGTGGTCGTGGCAGGAACCGGAGGAATACATAAAGTAGTAGGTTCCATTGCGTTTGATTACAAAAGGTGCTTCGAAGAAATCGGTGGCTTCGGTATTGGGGATGAGGCGGGTTTCGGTAAAACTCTTCAGATCGGGAGCTAATTTTCCGGCACCGCAACCGAAACCTTTGTAAATGCCCCAGGTTCCCCAGTACATATAGACTGAACCGTCATCGTCCACAAATGTTTGTCCATCCAGAGTGATGGCATTTGTTACGAAGCGGTCGGGGATAAGGACCGCTTCGCTATCGCCTAGGATATTCTTCCACGGACCACGGGGAGTTTCACTGACTCCGCAATGGATGATACAGGGCTGGCAGTAAAAGTAGTAGTACTTCCCATCAGAGTGCTGCATCACATCGGGTGCCCATATCCAGTGACTGTCGGGCCAGTTCATGGGCATCAAGGTCCAGTTTACGAAGTCTTTGCTGGTCCATACTTGTGCGGGGCCAAAGCCTGCACCACTGCCATCGGTAGTGGCGTACATATAATAAGTATCACCAAACTTTTTGATAGTAGGGTCGGCAAAATATCCGGGAATCACGGGATTACCCGTCCCCGGAGCATTGAAAGCGGCCTGTGCAAAGGCAGAGACAACTCCTATTAAAAAGGAAGTGATTAAAAGGATGGTTCTATTCATATTGTTACTTTATTGTTAGAAAAATTACTTGCACCGCGCAGCAAACTTTGCTCCAGCACTACGCTGGTCATTTATGTATTTCATTATTAATCGGTATCTCTATTTCATAAAAATATTCTTTCAACAGCTTGTACATTTCCGGATCGTAAGCTTTCAGCTTTACGCGACGATTCATAGAATTGTGTATACCATTGGCAGGATCAGCATAACGGTTACAGTTAAAGAAAGACTGTACACATTCAGCAAAATACTCTTCTTTGTTACTTAATGCATAAGTACCGGCCCATAGTCCTTTTTCTCCAGCACTTTTCCACAATACTTCCAGTCGGTCGTTGAAATCCGGTTCCACACCTGCAATTCCTACCATATGTATCAGATGGGCAAATTCATGAATCAAAATATTTTCGCCTGTATATTTATCTTGTGGTAAAGCCAACAGATTCTCTTCTCCGCAACTGGCGGAGAACTCATCTTCCGGTGCCCCACCGAAACCACGGGCACGCCAGTTCCAGTATGCAATGCTGTCCGGCGAATTACAGATGTGTGCAAACTCCGGTAAATCACAAGTTTCTTCGTCTTTACCGATAACCATCACGTGACAACCTTTTTTCACCATATGCGCTTTTACATCCGGACGTTTTGATAGCATCAGACTGATGATATCACATGCTTTTAGCAACGCTTCATCACTTACCTTTTCGGAGGAAGTGACATACAATCCCTCAGTTTCAATGTATTTCTTATAAAAAGAAGGAATATTCTTTCTCTCGGGTATGGACGTTACTTCACCCCGCACCGGATATAACTCAAGCTTCATCGCGAATCCCCCGCCCGAAGCTAAATGTATCTTTATCCGGCTGTTTTTGTCTATAATCAGTTTCTCTGTACGATAATCTTCCGCTTGCTTGTTCGCATTAATACCATCAGCAAAGAGTGTGGCTGTATAGCGAACATTGGAAGGCAGGAACGAAAAGTCAAGTTCTACATCACGTTCATCCCAGTTTGTCATCCCGCCAATGTACCAGTTGATATCTTTCTTTCGTACACTGACGATATATTCTCCCATTTTACCTGCGGCGATAAAGGTAGAATCCGTCTCCACGGGAATTGAAGTGATGAAGTCCACACATTCCTGTTCATTCAGATAATTCGTCGGAGCATCGCACAGCATGGTGAGCGGGGAATCGTGTACAATATAAGCGGCCAACTGATGACAACGGGTTCCCATACTCATCGGTGAGTAATAGACGGCACGCCAGTCGGCTTTCGTTGCATTGCGCATGGCACCCGGAGTATAATCTACCGGACCTGCCATCATACGGATATAAGGGAAGGTCACATCGTAAAGAGGCATGTTATTCTTGATATCCGTCCACTTCACCTCTTCCATACCGAACAGGCTCTCAAAGTTGATGATATTCGGATAAGTGCGATTGATACCTGTAGGTTTGTAAATGCCATGAAGGTCGAGTGTCAACTTATGTTTTGCCGTGGCATCAGCGATACGATATACCATTTCAACGGCAGTCTGATCGTCACGATCCAGAAAGTCTACTTTGAAGCCTTTGATACCCATTTCGGAGTACTTCTTGCAGGCGGTTTCCAGTTGTTTGTCGAGTACATTGAATACTGTCCAAAGAATGATATCAACTCCTTTCTGTTTTCCGTAGGCAATCAGTTCCGGAAGGTCCAGTTCCGGAATGACAGTCAGCATATCACCGCTTTTCGGGTTATACCAACCCTCGTCGAGCACTATAAACTCTATATCATTCCTGCTGGCGAAGTCTATGTAATATTTATAGGTATCCATATTGATACCTGCCTTAAAGGGGACACCTTTCAGATTCCAGTCATTCCACCAATCCCAGGCTACTTTTCCGGTCTTTATCCATGATGTGTCACCTATGCGATTGGGAGATGCCAGTGCATACACCAGATTATTAACAGGCATATCCGTATCCTTTTCAGTAACAGTCAGTACGCGCCAGGGATAAGTACGTGCACCACTACTGCGTGCTATGAAATCACTGGTTTCTGTTACATACTCCTGCATACGCCAAGGATAGAAATCTGTTTGGGTAGGGTAGGAAGCAAAAACACCTTTTAGCCCATATCCATCTTTCTGAGATTCTACAAACATTCCCGGATATGCTTCAAGATCAGATTCCAGTAGAGTTAATTTGGTTTTACCGCAGTCCACTGTAATGGGCAGGAAAGCTACTTTCGGCTGTGTCTTCGACAATGGGGTAACATCGTATATATTTTGAAAAGCCATTGCCATCGGCTTTTTGTCATTCGTCGTATAAGGAAGATAAGCTGTATAATCTTGATTGAAGTTGAATTCAGCTATTTCATCTTTGACTGTAACACCTGCTGTACGTGTAGTATAGAAACGGTAGGCTACTCCATCATTATAAGCGCGGAAAGTAACTCCAAAACCATCTATCAACTTCAAGTCGAGTTCATTGCATGCAGCAACGAACTCCTTGAAGCGGTAGAAAGGGGATTCTACATTATCCCTGATCTTTTTCCTTTTTATACCAGTTACCTGAGAGTTGTTTCCTATTTCGGTTCCGTCAGCCAGAACCAAGCCTATGTTAGAAAGAGAGAGAATTGTATCCTTTTCGTGCATTATCTGATAAGATAATTTGTCTCCGGTACTGATTTCTACTTTCAGTTTTCCGTCGGGAGATGTCAGTGCGTATTTCTTTCCGGATGCTGCTTCGAGTGAATTATTTCCGCAATACAGAAATAGGGAAATAATGACTAATTTGAAAGAGAGGTTGTTTTTCATAATTCGGTTAATTCTTATTTGTCTGTTTGCAAAGTAAAAGAAAAAAGAGCGAACGGAAAGACTGAATAATATAATGAAATAAAAGAATAGTCCAAAAGATACCTTTCTGTGGCCTTCTGAATGGCTGTTTGTAGTATTCTTGTATTCGATTGGACTATTTTTTCATTCATTTGCATGTACTTATCTGATTCTTATTTATCTCGTATTTAGGGCGTAGCTTCTTTGTACCTTTAAAATGATAGTTCTTCATGAATTTGAATTTAAAATTAAAGGTTTCTTTTTCTTTCGATAGAGGTGAGCTCATCCATCTTTCGGCAGCAAAGGAAAACAAATAAGGGCAAAGCTGTTAATGCTTATAAATCAAATCATAGGGGGGAATTAATCAACTCTAAATTGACTAATTACCCCCTATGATTTGAACAAAATTACCTGAAATAATCGGGTGCTTTGCTGCTTAATTAAGATGGATGGGTACTTTCTTCTCTTTTATCTGTTTCTGATATTCGCCGGGCCGAACGCTTCTTTCTCCTTAGTATAATAAGAAAAAGTAGATAGGAAGTAAGTAGGAGTAGGTACATTCCGGATATCTGTCTGGTTGGGTGTAGTTTTTGAATGATCATTATATGTGATGAATATGAGAAGCACTTCCTGTAAAATATTACAGATTCAGTTAATAATTGGTGTTCCGTTCCCTTTTCGTTTGTCATTTATGGGCTTATTGTGCATAGTACCTACAGGTATGAAAAAATAATCCAATATATGAAATGATTGTCTAAATCCCCTTCTGAGGCTTTGTGACTCGACTATTTTAGCATTCATATAGATTATTGTTTTATCCTGTTAAAAAAGAAATCCATTACTTTGTAATACGCTAATTGCAAGAAGAATTATGAAATCCATATCTTTATTACATATTATGAATAGAATAACTAAATACTTTTTCGGTAGTGTTGCCCTTTTTAGTATGAGTGCTTGTAACAACTCGTATGTTCAGCCCGATGCACCGATAAAAGAAGTTCCCTTTACTCAAGTCCACTTGGATGATAACTTCTGGACTCCACGCATTGAAACCAATCGTACTGTTTCCATACCTTCAGCATTTAAGGAATGTGAGAAGAATGGACGCTTTGATAACTTCGCCATAGCTGGTGGTCTGATGAAGGGAGAACATCGCGGTGACTTTTCTTTTGATGATACTGATCCTTATAAGATTATAGAAGGAGCCTCTTATTCGCTGGCTGTGAAATATGATAAAGCGCTGGATGCTTATTTGGATAGCGTTATTACCTTGATTGCTACTGCTCAGGAACCGGATGGCTATCTTACCACTTGTGTTACTAATAAATGCTATCGCCTTTCCGGTTGGTGGGGAAAGAGTCGTTGGGAAAAGATTAATAGTCATGAACTTTATAATAGCGGTCATTTGTATGAAGCTGCCGTTGCTCATTATCGTGCAACAGGGAAGCGTAATCTCCTTGATGTGGCTATCAAGAATGCCGACTTGGTATGTGAGGTCTTTGGTCCGAATGAAGGACAGAAGCATGTTCCTTCCGGGCATCCTATCGCTGAAATGGCCCTTGCTAAGTTATATAAGGTGACAGGTGATGAAAAGTATTTGAAAATGGCTAAATACTTTGTAGAGGAAACCGGTCGCGGAACAGACGGACATCGTCTCAGCGAATACAGCCAAGACCACAAACCCATTTTGCAACAAGATGAAATAGTAGGTCATGCCGTACGTGCAGGATATCTTTATTCCGGTGTTGCCGATGTAGCTTCATTAACTCAGGATACTGCTTATTTCAATGCTTTAAGTCGTATCTGGGAAAATATGGCAAGTAAGAAGCTCTTCATCACCGGTGGTATCGGCTCACGTCCGCAAGGTGAAGGATTTGGTCCTAACTATGAATTGAATAACCATACCGCATACTGTGAGACTTGTGCTGCCATTGCCAATGTATATTGGAATCACCGTATGTTCCTAGCTACGGGTAATGCCAAGTATGCCGATGTACTGGAGCGTGCTCTTTATAATGGAGTTATTTCGGGTGTTTCACTCAGTGGCGATAAATTTTTCTATGATAATCCGCTTGAGTCTATGGGGCAACATGAACGCCAGCAATGGTTTGGTTGCGCTTGCTGTCCGGGTAATGTAACGCGTTTCATGGCTTCCGTACCTTTTTACATGTATGCTACTCAGGGCAATGATATTTATGTCAATCTTTATATCCAGAGTAAAGCCGAATTGAATACGGAAACTAACAATGTAAAATTGGAACAGATCACAACCTATCCGTGGGATGGCAAAGTCTGCATTTCCGTTAATCCCGAAAAGGAACAGGAGTTTGCTTTGCGCGTTCGTATTCCGGGATGGGCACAGGATGCTCCTGTACCTACGGACCTTTATTCGTTTACTGATAAGGCAAAGGCTTACACTATCTCTATTAATGGCAAGAAAGTAAATGCCACGCAACTGGATGGTTATGCTACGATTCTCCATGACTGGAAGACTGGAGATGTTGTGGAAATTAATTTCCCGATGGATGTCCGCCGTGTGAAAGCGAATGATAATGTAGAAGATGACCGTGGTAAGCTTGCTATTGAGCGTGGCCCAATTATGTTCTGCCTGGAAGGTAAAGATCAGGTTGACAGTATTGTCTTTAATAAGTTTATTCCTGACGGAACTTCAATGGAGGCAACTTACGATGCTGATTTATTAAACGGTGTCATGGTGTTGACTGGTACAGCTAAGGAAATAGAAAAAGATGGTAGTGTGAAAGAGGTCCCTTTCAAAGCCATTCCTTATTCCACTTGGAATAATCGTGGTGCAGACCAGATGGCGGTATGGATTCCTGAAGCTGCAGAGTATGCCCGTCCTACTCCGGAGCCAACAATCGCCAGCAAGGCACATACACTGATGATACAAGCACCTATCCAGAAAGATGCTCCTGAATCTGCTTCAGTTGAAACCTGGGCATGGGGTGTGAATGACCAGTGGGAACCAAAGCACTCATCGGATATTTCCAAACCTTATCACTACTGGTGGTTGAGAAATGGAACACAGGAAACTTTGGCTTATCAATTTGATCAACCTTATACGATTTCAAACGTAGAAGTGTACTGGTTGGATTTCGATCATTATGACGGGGATTTCCGGGTGCCGGAAAGTTGGAAACTCTACTATAAAGATGGTAAAAGCTGGAAAGAAGTAGAAGCTTTGAACGAATATACGGTAAAGAAAGACTGCTACAACAGCCTTGATTTCAAACCGGTGAAAACGACAGGACTGAAAATAGCTGCCCAATTGCAGAAAGGTGCATCGGGTGGGGTTATTGAATGGAAAGTAAACTAATAGTTTTATCTTGATTTAGTGAATTATAACTTGTAATAAAATATTAACCTTTAAATTAAAGATGTAGTATGAATACACATGAAAATCGAGCCTTGTTCAGCAAAGCTGTCCTAAAGGCAACAATCTGCCTTTTCCTTGCAGCAGGTGCCAGTGTAAGCCAGGCATTTGCATTCTCGGAAGTGACAGAGACTATGAGGACGGAAATTGTACAGCAAACAGGTACTATAACTGGTAAAATTATAGATTCCAATGGTGAAGCTATTATTGGTGCCAGTGTAGTGGTGAAGGGTACGTCCAACGGTACAATAACAGATATTGATGGAAATTTTACATTAACTGTTCCTGTAAAGGCAATCTTGACTGTTTCTTATGTGGGATATGAGACCGTGTATGTTCCGGTAGATGGAAAAAAAACATTCAGTATAACTTTAAAGGAAGATACTGAGATGCTTGATGAGGTAGTGGTTGTGGGATATGGTACCCAGAAAAAGGCTACTTTGACAGGATCTATATCTCAAGTGGGCGGAGATGAAATTAAAAAACTTGCTGCTGCCAATCTAACGAATACACTTGCAGGTAAAACAGCCGGTGTTATTGCTAATACACGTTCTGGTGAACCTGGCGAAGATAATGCTGATATCCTGATTCGTGGTAAGGGAACCTTGGGAAGTACTGCTCCGCTAATTGTAGTAGATGGTATTGCCGACCGTTCATTCAGTCGTTTGAATCCCGAAGATATTGAATCCATCTCCGTATTAAAGGATGCTTCTGCTGCTATTTATGGTGCACGTGCTGCTAATGGCGTTATCTTGGTTACCACCAAACGTGGTGCTGAAGGGAAAGTGAAGGTTAATTATAGTGGTAATGTATCATTCTCTCAACCGACACGTATCCCTGAAATGTTAAATTCTTATCAGTATGCTACTTATGTCAATGAGTTCGATGCAGCACAAGGTAATACACCTACTTATTCGGAAACAGCTATGGCTAAAATCTTGGACGGAAGCGATCCTATCAGCTTTCCTGATACGGATTGGTGGGACTCTGTAACGAAGAATTGGGCTACTAATACCCAACATAGCCTTTCGGTAAGCGGTGGAAATGATAAACTCTCATTCTATTCTTCGGCACAGTATGCCTATCAAGATGCTATTTATAAGAATACTCCACAGGATTATAATCAATATCAGTTCACTACTAATATTGATGCGAAGATTAATAAATCCATTAAATTCAGTATGGATATTCTGGGGCGCCAGGAAGTACGTAATCGTGGTATTTACTCTACGGAAGATTTATTCGGATACTTCCTTACTACCAATCCGATGTCGGCGCCTTACTATCCGAACGGATTGTTGAGAATTGGATATGACGGTATCACTAACAATGCGCTTTTGATGGTATCTGATACTCCGGGAACCAATAAGACTAATTATCATACCTTGAATCTGAAACCTAAGGTTCGCATTGATCTGGATGCACTTACTCCCGGATTGTATGCTGAAGGTTACGCAGCATTGGATTATTCATTCAATGACGGTAAGAGTATAAATACGCCTTATGATATTTATTCTTATAGTTCTGCTACTGATGAATACACTAACCATAAAGATGCGACGGGTGCTATCAGTGTAAATTCATGGTCAAATAAGAGCAATACTATTACATTGAATGCCCGTATAGGATATACACGTACTTTTAATGAAGCCCATCGTATCGATGCTTTTGCTTCTTACGAACAGAGTAAATATAATTATAGCTCTTTAAGTGGCTACCGTACTAATTATCTGTCTTCTGCATTACCAGACTTAGACTTTGGTAGTAAAGTGGATGCTGATAAGGACAATGGTGGAAATTCTACAGAAACAGCACGACAGAACTGGTTCGGACGTATCAATTATGGTTATAAGGATAAATATCTGGCAGAATTCACTATCCGTTATGATGGTTCCATGAACTTTGCCCAAGGTCATCGTTGGGGTGTTTTTCCTTCTGTATCGGCTGCATGGGTCATTTCTCAGGAAGACTTCTTTGAACCTTTGCTGAATGTTGTCAATTTCTTCAAGATTAAAGGATCATGGGGTATGATGGGTAATGATAATATTACCGCTTATCAATATTTATCGATGTATTCTTTTAATAGTAGTGCATCGTATGCGTTCGGTACGGACCCAAGTTATGTGCAAGGTGTTTATGAAACACGTACTGCCAATCCGTTAGTAACCTGGGAAAAGGCTAAGACATGGAATGTAGGTTTCTCAGCACAATTCTTGAGCGGAAAGTTGGGCTTGGATTTTGACTACTTCCAATCACGTCGTAATGATATTCTAATTACTCGTAATGCTTCTGTTCCTACTTATTCAGGATTGTCTTTGCCGGCGGAGAATCTGGGTAAAGTTAAGAATCATGGTTTTGAGGTAGTTGCTACTTATCGTGATAAGGCAGGTGATTTTGAATGGGGAGCAACAGGTAATCTTACTTATGCCAATAATGAAGTGGTTTATATGGACGAAGCTACAAAGACTCCCGAATGGCAGCGTGCAACGGGACATCCCATTGATGGTATCACAGTATATAAGGCTATAGGTATTTATCAGACACAAGAAGAAATCGATGCTACTCCGCATCTTCCGGGTACTAAACCGGGTGACTTGATTTATCAGGATACAAATGGTGATAAAAGCATTACATGGGATGATGCAATCAGAATAGATAAATCGACCACTCCGAAATGGATATTCGGTTTGACATTGAATGGTGCATGGAAGGGAATCGACCTGAATGTATTTTTCCAAGGACAGGCTGATGCAGAACAGTTGGTTATGCCAGCTATGAATATGCCTACTGATTTTTATGAAGGTCGTTGGATAGAAACCAATACTGCCGAAGAGAATGCGAGTGCTAAGTGGCCCCGTGCTTTTATGAAAGCAGCTGCCGTAGATAATCGTAATTCCCTTTCATCAACTTGGTGGCTTCGTAATGCTTCATTTGTCCGTTTGAAATCAGTGGAATTGGGATATACTTTCCCGAATCTTATGGTAAAGAAATTGGGTCTTGAGAAGTTACGTATCTATGCTAATGGAAATAATCTTTTCACGATTGACAGTATGGGCATCTTCGACCCTGAAATGACAGCTGGTATCAAGGGCTATCCTATCCAACGCACCTTGACTTTTGGAGTAAACGTTACATTCTAATTATTAACCTTTAATGAGAAACAATATGAAAAGAAATATATTAAAAGGAGCTTTTTGGGTTCTGCTGAGCATTAGCACGGTATCTTGCTCAGACTTCTTGGATATCAATCCGCACGATTCTATAAGTGATGCGGCTGTATGGGAAAATATGGATTTGGCAGAAGCATTCCTTAATAATTGCTATACTTATGTGGAAGGAGAAAATGAAAACGGTGTACCTTTCTGTAGTTATACGGATGAATTGTTTCATCGTACCGGCTATGCAACGGAAGTTTATACATTAGGAAATGTTTCTTGCGATAATTACAATGTCGGTTTTTCGGAAGCCAGAGGTAATACATGGAACTTTTATTATAGTGGTATTAAAAAGGTGAATCAGTTGCTTGAGAATATAGATAAGGTACCTGCTGTTTCCGATAGTGAAGAGACCCGAAAAGCAGAAATTATCGGGCAGGCTTATTTTCTACGTGCTTTTTTCTATCATCAGCTTTACTCACTTTACGGGCGCATTCCTTTGGTAGACCATACGTTTGATATTGATTCCGATTGGGTGGAGACACGTGCTGATATGGATGATGTAGCAGATTTTATCGTAAAAGATTGTGAGAGTGCAATTGAAAAGTTACCTTTAAAATATGAAAGTAGTGATGATTTTGGACGCGCTACCCGGGGAGCTGCTATGGCAGTGAAAGCTCGTACTTTGCTCTATAAGGCAAGTCCTTTGTTTGGAGAACCTTCTACGGAGAAATGGCAAGAGGCTGCTAAGGCAAGCAAGGATATTATTGATTTAGGAGTATACAGTTTACCTACTGTCAGCAGTAGTGAAGAATATGCAGCTCTGTTTTACAATACGCAGAATCCCGAAATAATTTTCGAGAAACTGTATAACAATAAAGGTACTTATGGAAGTGCTCTACACTATTTGTTCCAGTCTCCTAATGGCCCTTACAATGGCTATAATGGTTGGGGAGTATGGTTGCCTACTTATGATATTGTAAATGCTTTCCAGAATGAAGATGGTAGCAAATATACGGTGAAGGGCTTAGCTTCTTATAATATTTCATTACCTAGCGTTGATCCGGAAACAAATCAGATTATTTATAAAGATGCAACTATTGAGGCTACTGAGATCAAACCTTGGGAAGGTCGTGAAATGCGCTTTTATGCTAATATTTTATATGATGGAGCCATGTGGGGGTATGGAGATGATAACCATGCTATAGCTATTTACGAACCAGGGGAAGAAGGGGTGCTTCCTGGAGAACAGTCACCCAGCTATACGGATGGAGAATATTGGAATGCAACTCAGACTGGTTATTATATGCGCAAATTCCTGGATCCAACTTATGACCAGTATAGTGAGACCATTATGGATACAACACCGTGGATATTCTTTCGTTTGGCAGAATTCTATTTGAACTATGCGGAATGCCAGATTGAACTTGGTAATAAGGATGAGGCTCTGAAGTATATTAACTATATTAGGAACCGTGCTCTGTTGCCTGATGCTCTCGGAACAGATATTCGCGCTGAATATGAATATGAACGTATGATTGAGCTGATGTTTGAGGGACAGCGTTTCTTTGATCTTCGCCGTTGGAAGAAAATGGAAACAATTTATTCTCAGGAGAACTGGCCTACTGGTTTAAAAATTTATAAACTGAAAGATGGTACATTGCTTTATCAGCATAATGAGAATCCTTTGCAACAACGTAAATTTGTTTCTCCACAAATGTACTGGATGCCTGTTCCTCGTTATGAATTAAATAAATGTCCTAATCTGGATGGAAAACCTTATGAAAATTAATAGAGAGCATTATTAATACTATAAAGGGTGAGTAACTGGAAGCGATGTATCAAAGTTTTTAGTTACCACCCTTTACTTAATTAGAGACTGTATGAATAAATATATTTTTCTTCTATCTACCTTCTTATTGGTTAGCTGTTGTTCTGAAGTTCAGAGTGCCACTGAAGTTCCAATGCCTTCCGGTAAAGAAATTTATATCCCTAAAGATTTGCGGGGTATGGATCTTCAAAATCCTGATAGTAAATGGAGTTATCACCGCATGGCATATACTGATAATTTCGTCATCTTCTGGGAAAAAGGTTTTGGAAATGATCTGTCTAATCCTCCTCAATTGGAAGGGCATGATATGAAAGTGGATTTGTCGAACTTAACGGAAAAATTGGAAAGTTTCTATCATTTCTTCCGAGATACCTTGAAGTTTTCCAAACCGGGTTCAAAGTGTGATAAGTATCGTATGATGGTCATGCTAAACTACTCTTTGGAAGGAACTGCCTATGGTGGTGATTATGATGGAGAAATCGGTGCATTATGGATTGCTCCCAATCGTGTGCAGGATAAGAAACTGAATTGCATTGCCCATGAATTGGGACATAGCTTTCAGGCTCAGATCAGTTGTGATGGAGAAGGAGAGGCTTGGGGAGGATGCGGTTTCTTTGAAATGACCTCGCAGTGGATGTTATGGCAAGTAAATCCCGAATGGATCACTGATGAAAAATATCATTGGGATGCTTTCATGAAGCTGACTCATAAAGCTTATCTCCATTTGGAAAATATCTATCACTCTCCCTATGTACTGGAATATTGGGGTATGAAACGAGGATTGCCTTTTATTGCCGAACTCTATCGTCAAGGTAAGCAGGGAGAAGATCCGGTGATAACTTACAAGCGGATGGCCGGATTAGATCAGAAGCAGTTCTGTGATGAAATGTTTGATGCTTATCGGCATTTTATCAATTGGGATTTTCCTCGTGTATGGAAAGAAACTCGACCGTATGCCAATAAATATACTACCAGCTTAACCACTCTATCGGACGGATGGTATGGAATCGCACCGGCCAACTGTCCCGAGAATTATGGATTCAATGCTATTCCGTTAGCTTTACCTGAACAGGGAAAGAAAGTGAAAGTAGAGTTCTGTGGAGAAGCAGGAAAGGAAGGATATAATGCAATTCATACGGATAAAGCCGATTGGCGTTATGGTTTTGTAGCTATAACGGAGGATGGTAAATCTATTTATGGGGATGTGAGTGATAATAGCGGAAAAAGTATTATTTTTACAGCTCCAAAAGTAAATAATTTGACTCATTTGTGGCTGGTTGTGATGGGTGCCCCTACTGAACATTGGATGAATCCCAATCCGGAGGAAAAAGATGCCCAATGGCCATATCGCATCAAAGTTACAGGAAGTAAACCTTTATAAACAAAATGCTATGCTTGCAAGGGCAACTTATGTAAATAGTCGTAACAATACGAGGGCTATCATTTATGCCTGTATTGCGGTGCTTAGTTGGTCTACTGTTGCCACCGCTTTTAAAATTGCTTTGACGCATCTTACTCATTTTGAGATGTTGTTGGTAGCCAGTTGTACTTCATTACTTATATTTGCCCTTTTGCTGACCTTCCAGAAGAAGTGGAAACTACTGTCTGCATTGCCTGCCCGGCAATGGGGATATTTTGCATTATTAGGCTTACTGAATCCAGTGGCTTATTATCTGGTGTTGTTTAAAGCTTATGATTTGCTGCCTGCACAAGTGGCTCAACCTATCAATTATGCATGGCCTATTGTGCTATTAATTTTGCTGGCCCTATTTGCCCGTCAGCCCATACCTCCGAAGAAATATATCGGTATGTTTATTTCTCTGGGTGGAGTAGTACTTATTTCTGTAGGAACCGGGCAGTCGGGTGGCATGGATATACCTGTTCATGGGTTGTTGTTGGCAGCATTGAGTGCCTTGTTGTGGGCTATGTACTGGATGATAAATAATAAATTTAAGGATCGGACAGATGGTAGCGTTGCACTGTTTATGAGCTTTTTGTTTGGTACGGCATATTTACTGGTTGGCGCAATGATAGTGGGTGTTCACTTGAATACTTTGCCCGGTATCTTGTCAGGAATGTATGTCGGCGGATTTGAGATGGGTATCCCTTTCATCTTTTTCAGCCTTGCCATGCGGAAAACTACGAATCCGGCACTGGTCAATCAGCTTTGCTACCTGTCTCCCTTCTTGTCTTTGTTCTTTATTGCAATCATATTGGGTGAACAAATTGTGTTTACAACGTATATCGGCCTCATATTGATTGTACTGGGAATTATGTTCAACCAATATCTGGTAAAGAAATGAAAAAGATTATCCTTGCGATGGTAGCTGTTATGGTTCCGCTGATGCTTTCTGCCGGTTCTACTGATTTTTGGTTTCGTCATTTTTCAGTAGAAGATGGATTATCCTCCAGCGCTGTACGTGCTATTATGCAGGATAAATATGGCTTTATGTGGTTAGGTACGGATGATGGTCTAAACCGTTATGACGGTACCACTATTAAAATATACAGATTGAATCCGGAAGGAGTTAATGATTATATTTCATTTTTATACGATACTACAGATAGGATTTGGATAGGAACAGGGGACGGAGTTTATATTTATGATTATGAAACAGAGAACTTCGAGCCGTTTAAACTTCTGACTGCCAAAGGAGATAGCATTAAAACCAATGTGAATCATATTGCTGAAGACAGAGATGGTAATTTGTGGTTTTCAACCGTAGGTCAGGGAATCTTCAAATATAATATATCCAAACGTTATCTGGAGCGTTATGAGTTTAAAGATGCTGATGGATTGATGGCCAGCGTGTTGATTGATAGTGAAAATCAAATATGGGCTGTTACTAATTGGGGAAACCCGACTGTTTCTAAGTTGAATAAAGCGGAGAATAAATTTGAGCCTTTCCATATTACCTACGACACGGGTGGGTATGATTCCAACTCTTTGGTTATGCTGGAAGATTCTGAACATGCACTCTGGTTGGGAACCTGGGAGTGCGGTTTGCAAAAGATAGACCGGTATACCGGTAAGGCAACTACTTACTTGCACCCGTCGGATGGTAAAGGGGCAACGCATATTCACTCTTTGATGGAATATGCTCCCCATCAACTACTGATAGGTTCGGATGACGGGCTTTTACTGTTTAATACCCTTACATGCGAACACCAATTATTTACAGAAGATGAAACGAATCCTTATTCTTTGTCCAATCGTTTTGTTTATCCTATTGTAAAAGACCGTGAAGGTGGAATCTGGATAGGAACTTTCTATGGAGGTGTGAATTATCTGTCACCCAATACCGGGCAGTTTGAGTGTTTTGCTCATTCTCGTTTTTCCAATTCTGTCAATGGAACTGTTATCGGACGCTTTTGTGAAGACACTTACGGGCATATTTGGATTGCCTCTGATGATGGTGGTTTGAGTTGCTTTTCACCTAAAGATAAACACTTTACTCATTATCTACCCGATGAGCACGGAAATAGTCTTTCTTATCATAACGTACATGCACTTTGTATGGATGGTGATGATTTATGGATTGGTACTTATACGGGGGGAGTTAATGTGTTGAATACAAAGACAGGGGTATTCAGGATTTATACAACTAAAGCGGGAGATCCCACTACCCTTGATAGAAGCAGTTCTTATGCTATCTTTAAGGACCGTGAAGCACGTATTTGGGTAACTTCTATGTCGGGAGTAAACTTGTATAACAGGGAAGAGGATAACTTTACCCGAATAAGAGATCTTGGTTCCTGGATCATGGACATAGATCAGGATGCCGATGGAAATATCTGGTTCTCTTCTCAGGGAAACGGGCTGTTCAAGTATGATCCGAATAAGCAGGAATGGACGAATTATGTACATAGCAGTGCCCCCGGTGCATTGATTAATGATCAGGTGAATTGTGTATTGATAGATGGTAATGGGGAAATGTGGATTGGAACGATGAACGGACTTTGCAAATACAATGCAAAGGAAGACCAATTTGAATTAATTCCATTGGATATTCCAAGCCGTAATATTTGTGCTATTATTGAAGATCAGCGTGTCTTATGGCTGACTACTACAAAAGGGCTGGTGCGATATGCTCCCGAAGAAAGTTGCCAGGTCTTTACACGAAGCGATGGATTGCAAAGCGAGCAGTTTCTGGTGAATGCTGCTTTGAAAGCTTCCGATGGGAAAATCTACATTGGTTCTGTAAATGGGTTTAATGCTTTCTATCCTTATCAGATTAAAATGAACAAGGTACTCCCTCCGGTAATTATTACGGGACTGGAAGTATTCAATAAAGAGATCCGGATAGGTGATAAGTTGTTGCCGAAGGCTCTGAACCATATGGAACAGCTGGAATTATCTTATAAAGATCATGTCTTCAGCTTGCTTTATGCTTCATTGAGCTATTGTACGCCCGAAAAGAATCAGTATGCCTATAAACTGGAGGGTTTTGATAAAGAATGGAATTATGTAGGTTCTCAAAATAAGGCTACTTATACCAATCTGCCTGCCGGAACCTATACTTTTAAGGTGAAAGCTACTAACAACGATGGTATCTGGAGCGAGCAGGAAGCAAGCCTGAAAATAGTTATTCATCCGCCTTTCTATTGGAGTCTACCGGCCAAATTGCTTTATTTCCTGTTGCTGTGTGTGGCATTGACTTTCTTCATCCGCTTTCTGCTGAAAAGGAGTGAAAAGAAACATACAGCAGAAATTAAGCAACTGAATGTGAATAAAGAAAAAGAGGTGCATGAGGCTAAGATTAAGTTTTTCACAATGATAGCTCATGAAATCCGTACTCCGGTTTCGCTTATCATTGGTCCGTTAGAAAAGATTATGAGATCATCCATACCTATGCCGGCGATGCTGCGTGATGACCTTAATATTATAGACCGTAATAGTCAGAGATTATTGTTCCTGGTAAATCAGTTGTTGGACTTCCGCAAAGTGGAACAGGAGGGGATGACCATGAAATATACCTCACAGAATATTCGTCAATTGCTGGAGGCTGTTTGTGAACGGTTTAATCCTTTCATTACCCAACATGGTGCCCATCTTACGGTGGAGTATCCTGATGCGAATTTTACGGCTATGGTGGATAGCGAGGCAGTTACAAAGCTTATCAGTAATTTGCTGACGAATGCAAGTAAGTATACAAAAGATGAAGTTATCCTTTCGTGTGTGGTGCAACCGGAACAGCATACATTTGTAATCAGGGTAACGGATAATGGAATCGGCATAAGTAAGGAGGATCAGAAGAAGATTTTCAAACCTTTCTATCAGGCCATGGACAATAAACCCGGTACAGGTATTGGACTGAGTATTGTGAAAAGCATTGTGGAGTCTCATAATGGCTGCATAGAAGTGGAGTCTGAAGTCAATAAAGGATCGTCCTTTATAGTAACATTGCCCATCGAACAAAGTCAGGAAGCAATTCAGGAAGGGGAAACGAATGGATTGAATCCGGCAATTCCCGAGGATATTTTGTCGGAAAGCTTACCGGCGGCGGTCTCTAAGGATAAACCGGTCATGCTGATTGTGGATGATAACGAAGAAATGCTGAACTTCCTTTCCGGCAATTTCTCTAATCAATACTCTATTCTTACGGCTGAAGATGGGATAGAGGCTTTGGAAAAGTTGAAAGAGAATGATGTGACCCTGATTGTGAGCGACTGGATGATGCCGCGCATGGATGGGGTGGAACTTTGCAAGGCTTTGCGCGCTGATCAGGCCATCAGTCATATACCGTTTATTTTGCTGACAGCTAAAACGGATACGAATTCAAAGATAGAAGGTATGGACTGCGGGGCGGATGCTTATATTGAAAAGCCTTTCTCGGTGCAGTATCTGGAAGCATGTATTAAGAATCTGCTTGATCTGCGTAATTTGTTGCGTCAGAAATTCTCTAAAATGCCATTGGTACCGTTGAACAGTATTGCCAATAACTCTATGGATAATAAATTCCTTACCCGTATCAATGAGATTATAGAGCAAAACTTCTCAAATTCGGAACTGTCTGTTGATTTTCTGGCAGAAGAACTTTGCATCAGTCGTTCCGGATTATTTGCCAAAATAAAAACGCTGGCTAATGTTACTCCGAATGAACTGATTCAGATTGTGAGGTTAAAGAAAGCTGCTGCCTTGCTTTCAGAGAATAAATACCGGATCAATGAGATTTGCTATATGGTAGGTTTTAATAATCCATCTTATTTTGCCAAATGTTTCCAAAAGCAATTCGGTATCAAACCCGGAGAATTTGTTAATGGAAAAGAATAATTCTGTCAACAAATTCGTTCTATAAATTTGTACTATCTTTTTCTTTTCATACTTTTGTAAGTCAATTAATTTTTAAGAGTATGAATAAGAAATTACTTTTATCCTTATTTGCCCTTGTAGGTGTATCTGTCTGTCTTTCGGCAGCAGATGAAGCGCGTTTATTGCGCTTTCCGGCAACGAACGGGAACGAGATTGTTTTCTCGTATGCAGGCGATTTGTATAGAGTGCCTGTCACTGGAGGAGAAGCGCAGCGCCTGACTTCGCATGTGGGTTACGAAATGTTCCCTCGTTTTTCACCCGATGGCAAAACGATTGCTTTTACCGGTCAGTATGATGGAAATACGGAAGTATACACCATCCCGGCAGCTGGTGGAGAACCGCAACGCCTGACGTATACTGCAACGAATTCCCGTGATGACCTGGGCGATCGTATGGGACCTAACAATATTGTGATGACCTGGACACCGGATGGTAAACAGATCATTTATCGTAACCGTATCAGTGACGGTTTTGCCGGTAAGCTTTATTCTGTCAATCAAGAGGGTGGTATGCCCGAAATTATCCCTTTGCCCGAGGGTGGATTCTGTAGTTATTCTCCCGACGGCAAGCGACTGGCTTACAACCGTACCATGCGTGAATTCCGTACTTGGAAGTATTATAAAGGCGGTATGGCGGATGATGTCTGGATATACGATCCGGCAAAGAAATCAGTGGAAAATATAACGAATAATGTTGCTCAGGATATCTTCCCCATGTGGATCGGCGATGATATATTTTTCCTTTCCGACCGTGACCGCACCATGAATATCTTTGTTTATAATACGAAGACCAAACAGACGTCGAAGGTTACTAACTTTACCGAATATGATGTAAAGTTCCCGAGTGCTTCCGGCAATACCATTGTGTTTGAGAATGGTGGATATATCTATAAGATGGATGCTGCCACCCGTCAGCCCGAGAAAGTCAATATCAGTCTTGCTTCGGATAATATCTATGCACGCAGCGCCATAAAGAATGGAGCTAAATATCTGACAGCCGTCAGTGCATCTCCCGACGGAGAACGGGTGGTGGTGACTGCTCGCGGAGAGGTCTTTAATCTGCCCTCGACCAAGGGTGTGACGAAAAATATAACCCGCACTCCGGGTGCCCACGAACGTGATGCACAATGGTCTCCTGATGGAAAATGCATTGCTTATATCTCGGATGCTACCGGAGAGACAGAACTTTATCTTCAGGATGCAGTAGAAGGTAATCCGGTGCAGCTGACCAAGAATAATGATACGTATATCCGCTCTTTCGAATGGAGTCCGGACAGTAAGAAGATTGTTTATACCGACCGTCAAAATCGTATCAATCTGCTGGATGTAGCTTCACGACAGGTGACTATGTTATTACAAGACCCGATGGGGGAACCGCAGGATGTGACTTTTTCACCGGATAGCAAATGGCTTACCTATACCCGTGATGCAGATAATGAAATAACTGTTGTATATGTCTATGATATTGCCGGAAAGAAGGAATATCCGGTGACGGACAAGTGGTATAATTCTTCTTCACCGGTATTTAGTACGGATGGTAAGTATCTGATTTTCTCATCTGCCCGCGATTTCAACCCTACATACGGCTGGTTGGAATGGAACCATGTCTATAATAATATGTATGGAGTTTATCTTGCTTTGCTCTCGAAAGATACCCCGTCACCTTTTATACAGAAAGATGCCGGAATGAAGAACGACAGTGAGAGTGAGGCCCCGAAGGCTACTGAAAAGACTGCCGGAAAGAAAGACGAGAAACAGGAAACTGCTTCTGCGTCACTCGTCAAGTTTGAGCCGGAAGGTATCACTGACCGTATCATCAAGCTTCCATTGTCGGCTTCTTATTATACTAATTTCTATTCAAACGGAAAGAAAGTATATTACTGGGGCAATGGCGGAACGAAGTTCTTCGATCTTGAAGGTCAGAAAGAAGAAACGGTTGCCGATGGTGCTATGATGACGGTTACTCCGGGTAGTCAAAAGGCTTTGTTCTACAAGGACAACAAGCTTTATGTAACCGCTATACCGGAAGGAGCGGTTAATCTGAGTACGCCTGTCAATATGGATAATATGTCCATTACGATAGATTATCCCAAGGAGTGGGCGCAAATCTTTGATGAGGCTTGGCGTGCTTATCGTGATGGCTTTTATCTGGAGAATATGCATGGTGTGGATTGGAAAGCAATCAAACAGAAATATTCTGTTCTGCTGCCTTATGCAAAGACGCGTCTCGACCTGAACTATATCATTGGAGAGATGATTGGTGAGCTTAACTGCGGGCACGCATACGTCAATCCGGGTGAAACGGATAAACCGGCACGTATCAAGACTGGTTTGCTGGGTGCTGAGGTATCGGCAGATAAGAGTGGTTTCTTCCGTTTGGATAAGATACTTCCCGGTGCTTCCTGGAGTAAGGAACTGCGCTCTCCGCTTACTGAACCGGGTATTGAGGCTAAGGCCGGGGAATACATTGTTGCCATTGACGGTATACCGACGAATACGGTGAAGAATATCTATGCTTTACTGGTAGGAAAGGCTGATGTACCGACAGAAATCTCGCTGAACAGCAAACCGCAATTGGCAGGTGCAAGAAAGATTGTCATCAGTCCGCTGGAAAATGAGTATCCTCTTTATCAGTATAACTGGGTACAGGATAACCTGAAGAAGGTGGAAAAGGCATCCAATGGACGTATTGGTTATATCTATATTCCTGATATGGGTCCGGAGGGTCTGAACGAGTTCTCCCGTTATTTCTATCCGCAGCTCGACAAGGAAGGTCTGATTATAGACGACCGTGCTAATGGTGGCGGTAATGTATCTCCTATGATTCTGGAACGCTTGTCTCGCGAACCTTACCGCTTGACGATGGGACGTGGTACGAAGCGTGTCGGCACTATACCCGATGCTGTGCAAGTGGGGCCGAAGGTTTGTTTGATTAACAAATATTCTGCTTCCGATGGTGACCTCTTTCCATGGGGCTTCCGTGCATTGGGGCTTGGTAAACTAATCGGTACCCGCACCTGGGGTGGTATTGTAGGTATCAGCGGACCGTTGCCTTATATGGACGGTACGGATATCCGTGTTCCTTTCTTCACCAGTTATGATGCGAAAACAGGTCAGTGGATTATTGAAAATCATGGTGTCGATCCGGATATCTTGATTGATAACGATCCGGTGAAGGAATGGAACGGTGAAGACGAACAGCTCAATAAGGCTATAGAAGAAGTAATGAAGGAGTTGCAGAACCGTAAACCATTGCCGCCTGTTCCGGCTCCAAGAGATTTCAGTAAGTAGTGAGAATTGCTTGCTGTACAAAGAAGAGTTTTATGCGTTTTTGCATACACTCCTACATCCGATGCATAAGTTGCAGATATGTAGTTGATTAACGGTGTGTAGGTACGGTGTAGGTAAGTGCTGATAAATCACTTGTCTACACCGTTTTCGTTCTGTTTCTTTACATCTGTAGTGCCTAATGCCTTTATTACCAGTCCATATAAGCGTTTTATGCGAATGTTGTTGAATTGAGTGCGAAAACCTTGTTTTTATTTGTATTCTATAAGGATTCATTGTTTATATACCGTTTTCATTTTCTTTTTATTTCTATAAGACTTGATGGGAACGCCCTTAATGGGAACTGCCGTTTCTCTTAATGGGAACTGCTGTTTCTCTTAATGGGAACGACGGTTTCCTTTAAAAGGAACGCTCGTGCCTTAGGCTTGGTGCATATTGTTCTCTTTGACACATTATTGTTAATTAACAATATGTCATGCAGTCTTTTCCCCCATATTTCATTTCTATAACGTAGAAAAGTTATTTTAAATGTTTAATAGGAGGAACCACACTATGAAAATTAATTCTGTATTTAATAAAGCACTTTTATTTGCTGGGGCTATTGTTTGTACTATAGGCTTGCAGTCCTGTCTGGACGATGACGATAATAATGGCTATTATTTAAGGTATCCTAATGCGCTTGTAACAGTGAAGGAGGCTGCCGATAATGCGTTTTTTTTGCAGTTGGATGATAAGACTACCTTATTGCCGACTAATGTAAGCACTTCTCCTTTTGGAGACAAAGAAGTCAGAGCCTTGGTGAATTACAGTGAAGTGAATGAAGCCAGTGGTGAATACACGAAAGCAGTGCATATCAACTGGATAGACAGTATCTTGACAAAGCCTATTGCTCCGGATCTGGGAGAAGAAAATGATAAAATATATGGTACAGATCCTGTGGAAATAGTAAATGACTGGGTGACTCTCGCAGAAGATGGCTATCTGACACTTCGTTTCAGAACTGTATGGGGAGGTTCGCAGAAACATTTTGTAAACTTATTGTTAGGACAAAATCCGGATAATCCTTATGAAGTGGAGTTCCGGCATAATGCGTATGGTGATACGTATGGAAATCCGGATGATGGCTTGGTTGCCTTTAAGTTGGATGAATTGCCTGATACGGAGGGTAAAACTGTTAAGTTGAAACTGAAATGGAAGTCATTCAGCGGTGATAAATCAGCCGAATTTGATTATTGCACCCGGAAGTCCGTTACACCGAGTGAGCCCGCTGCTGCGGCTGTAAGAAGTAATTTAAAGTTGAAATAGTTTCATCAGCTGTTTTATTTATGTTGGAACTTCCATTTCTGACTCGATATGACAATAGGATAGCCAGATAGAGTGTTTTGTTGCATTATGTCTGCTTTTCCTCATTATTGGTAATAAGGCTTTCGGCCAGAAAGGTGTTTCCAGAAGATTGAAACCTTAGTTTGTCAGAATCAGACCATCTGTTTGCATGCAACAGATGGTCTATCTTATATAATTACATGATCTTTTTCACCCAAACAGACTATCTTTTCTGCGAAAATAAATACTCTTTCATATATTAAGGCTACACCCTTTACTTCACAGGGCTACACCTTATTCATAACAAGGTGACGCCATCACTGAAAAAGGGTGTAGCCCCTCCGAAAGACAGGTGATATTTCTCTATTTTGAAGAGGATAAGCAACGGAGCCCAATAATCATTTTTTTAGAAATCTGTCCAATTTATGATTAATAAGGATGAGGCAGATTGAGTTTTCTTCCGAAAAGACGCTTTATGATATTATTATGCATCATGTAGTATTTACTTAATAGAAAATCCTTGCGTTTTCCTGCATCACAGCAGCATTGATGCGAAAGAAAGAAACGTAAGACGATACTATTGACATTTTGTCATTTTGGACTAGTCGTTCTATCAATCATGCGGTGTAAGGAAACCGGAGTATTCGCTATTTCCCCTTTTGCAGGAAGTTAGGAGTTTGTTGGCAAGAAGTTAACTTCTTGTCGACAAACTCCTAACTTCTTGTCGACAAGAAATTGATACTTTGTAGTGCCTTGATAATCAGCGATAAATTTTCCTTGTACAAAAAGGAAATTTATACACATATATTACTTGCTTTTTTACATACCTCTTACGTATTCCGTCAACGGAATCGGGTACCCCCAACGGGGGGATAATTCTTTAGTTATATGATTCATATTGTGTTCTTCACTATGATTTTTGCTGGTGTCGTAAACCATAGCGCAAACCGAGGGTAAAAAACAAAAAAGACCGCCAAGAGTGGAAGCCTCCTAACAGTCTAAATCTTCATTTTGTAGCGGGACCCGGGATTGAACCGGGAATCTCATGATTATGAATTGTATGTAATAATATTTCATTGTATTTCTTTCTGCGTCACCCTTTGTTTAAGTGCTTATTTTACAAGGGTAAAGATAACTATCCTTTCTCATTCTATATCATTCTCTTTCTTCTTTTTTCATGAGTTGCGTGCAAATCATGTGCAAGTGGTGATTCTTAGTTATATCTCAATATTTAGCTTTCGACTCATTTCACGAGATATTTAAAGAGATTCATCCGTATTTTGTTGTGATAGCTTTTTCTATAATCTGGTATTAGCATAGAGATGATCTAACGATACTTAGATGCTAAGATGAAAATCTCACAGTTACTTGCCTGTAAATGGTATATTTTCAGTTAATTACTAAAACATTACTAAGTTTGATTAATTCCAGCTAAACTTGTATCTTTGTGTATGAAATGCCACATTGTATGTGGAGAGGATATGTATTCATTATAAAATGGTTTATATTATTATGAGTCAAGTTCAAAATACAATATTTCAAGATGATATTGCTATACTAAATCTAATTGATATTATTGAGAATGGCAAAGCTGATTTTGTTTTAGCAACAGAAATAGAGGGCGGTTGTATGCCTGCAAAATTTATTTATAATGGTGATGGAACTTTTAATTTGACATTTAAGATGCCTCAAATGATGTTTGAGCAAATAGAAAGAGATTTCTTTTTCACCCATCATATGATGCTGGTCGCTAAGGAATTTAGATTTCTTGTTCAGAATCAGGATGTTAGATCTTTTAGGCAACATCTAACAATGGAAGAAGAAGATATTGATACAAGCTTAGTAATAAACTCATTTAGAGCAGATATTATAGATAATCTGTGGAAAGATAGCAAACAGGCAGCATTTTGTTTTTGGGGAAACAAAGATTTTCATAATCACAAGTTTGGAGTAATATTTGATATGACTACAGATAAGAATCAGAATTCTTCATGGAAAAATTGTGTTAAGCTGGAAATTGAAAAGGATATATTTTTGCTGTATTTCAATACGAGTAAAGATAAGCGCCATTTTTTTGTTCTAAAATCTCAGAAAGAAATAGATCACGATAAATTTTTAATTGTACTAGAAGCAATAAGGGTGGCTTTAGGGCTAATATCTGGATATTATATTGCGGATAGTGTATGGTATTTTGCAATGCAACTAAAGGATGAATCTTCATTTACTTTCCGATATGAAAATATTGATGAATCAATTTGTAATAATCATCCTTTGCTTGATTCGGCTCCATACGAAAATCTACCAGAACAAGAAAGAAAATTATCATCATCTCAGTTTGAAAAGCTTGTTATTCAGTTTTATAAAAATAAAGAAATGAGAAGATCTTCTCAGCTTTTGATACAAGCGGGTAATATTAAAGGAATATCGAAAGGATGTCTTGCAGCTGTTGCATTAGAAACTATAAAGTTAAATATAGGCAAGGTTAGTTTGCATAAAAAGGAGTTGATAAATGATAAGGAAATTCAATCAAAGCTCAAATACGAATTGAACAAGGGATTGAAAAAAATAAAAAATCTAGTCAATCCTGATGTTTACGAAAGACTTGAATCGAAAATTGGCCAAATTAATCAAAGTTCGAATGCGGAAAAATTGGAAGCTCCATTTGAGGTTTTAGATATAAAATTGACAGATGATGAGTTATATTGCCTCTCTTATCGCAATAGTTTTCTGCATGGAGCAACCCTTAAGCCTAAGGGGGATTTATATAAATGCTTAAATCAGAGTGAATTGATAGAAATAGTTGCTGATAGACTAATAATGCTGACAGCAATGCTGCTATTGAAGAAGTGTGGGTATGATGGTAATATTGTAGATTGGGGGTATACAAAAGTAGCAAAACACAGAGCTGTTACAGCAATGAAGCATGTAAACTCTGGGTGTGCCTTTAGAAAATTGAAGCCTGATGAGGGGTAATTGGCGAATAATATTGGAATATATGAATTGTAAATTTAGAATATAATCTAAATCATGAACGTTTGATATAAATTAAACCAGCCTTTTCTAATACTGATGATTGTTATTGATGCAACAGATATTTATGATAATAAAAGAAACGTTGATGTAATTGCTAATCTGAAAGAAGAATTTCCTATACTCGTGATAACGGAAAATTTCTTTCAATCCTGTTTTTCAAACTACTATTGAACCACTAATCTCAAAGCTCCCATGAGATTGATGGTTTACCTAAGAATTTCAAATATTGCGGATAGATGTGCTGCGATATTGCACAATTCTTCAATTTTGAAACAAAATGGAAAATAGGTATTCCAAAGACAGTATTACAGTTCAAACGTATTTTTATGTACGAACAGTTAGGCAGGATGGTAAATATCCGGTGAAAATAAAAGTCTATCAGAAGGTTCCCAGATACTACTCTACAGGCGTAAGCTTGACCAGAAAAGAATGGGATGAATTATCAGCAAGCAAATCACGTGCCTACAGAGAGATACGTGAAAGCATAGAAAATAGCTATTCATGGGTTCGTGACAATGTAAAGGTACTGGCCGAAACAGGAATGTTTTCTTTTGAGTTATTAATATTCGTTTAGGCAAAGGAACCGGCAGCACCTTGAATGATGCTTTGCAGGCTAAGATTGATGAAACAGAAGTTATCAGTACCTAGAATATCTTTAAACAGACTTTAAAGAACATAAAAGAGTTTGGCGGTAAGAACATACAATTCGGTTCGGTTACTCCCGATTGGCTCCGCAACTGTGAGAAGTTCTGGCTAAAGACCAAGAATAACACTACAATCGGGATGTACTTTAGAAACCTCAGAATCATAATCAATGAGGCCCGGAAAGCCGGTGTTATAAAAGAGGCACAATATCCTTTTGGAAAAGGAAAGTACGAGATACCAGTAGGCCAATCAGTAAAGAAAGCCCTTTCTACAGAGCAACTAAAGGTCATTTTCTCTTATGTATGTGATAATGAAACTACTGAAAGGTACAGAGACCTATGTTTTTTTCATCTATCTGTGTAATGGGCTGAACGTTGCTGATCTCATAAAGCTTAAGTACTCCAACATAGTGGATGGAGAAATCTGTTTTGTGCGTCAGAAAACAGAGAAACGGGCTAAGAACCAGAAACTTATTCGTGTCGCATTAATTCCTGCCCTACAGCATATTATTGATAAATGGGGAAACCTGAAAGTCGATTCAAACTATATCTTTCCCTATCTGGAAGGTGGTGAATCCGACGAAGAACGATATAAGAAAACAAGGGAGCTGTATAAGCGTATCAATAAGCGAATGAAGCTGATAGGTGAGGAAATAGGTATCGAGAATATCACCACATATACCGCCAGACACTCTTTCGCCTCAACCTTGAAACGTAAAGGAGCTAATATCTTTTATATCAGCGACTGTTTGGGGCATACTGATATTCGTACAACCGAATCATACCTTTCAAGTTTTGAAAAGGAGGACCGGACAAAAAATGCTTCACTTCTTGTCGATTTCCTTTAATCCACTTAGTTGAGTTCACTTTGAAAAGGTTTTTCAATATTTTCATCTCCTCTTATAAGTGTTTGTAGAATATAAATGACTGAAAAGATTTTTTTTAATGAACTCTCTAATTCAACTTTAGTAACTTCAACTTAATAAGTTTGGATTAATTAAATGACTTCTAATCAATCATCAAATCTTGCTTTCCAGATTTTGAAAGCAATTTCTTTCATTCGTTTAACAACATCTTCTGCACATGAAGGCGGGATTCTCGCTCCTTTGTTCTGTTGAATCATCATATATGCTGCAGCGAATGCGTTCGCGTCAATTTCAACAGCTTGATTCGCATTAGCTATTTCTGATAATTCATCGCCTTCGTTCCTTTTATAAACCTGAAAAGACTCTATCCAACTATTTATAATAGATGGTAATTCGCAAGAACGACCACGTGTGTAGAAATCATTGATTACAAATTGCTGGTATTGATGGCGTGCTTCATGCGCCATAACAAATTCCAAATCATACTCATCATCATTGCCAATTGCCATTTTTATCCAATCTTCATTGATATAAAGTACATTGCCACTGAACTCTGCCGAATTACAAGAGGTTGCAAAACGGCTACCTATTGGTTCATATACATAAATGTAGTTAGAAAATTCGATGTTGAGCGTTTTACATGCATTTTTAAAATACATTTCTACTTTCCTTTTGACTTCATCTGTAATCATAATAAAAAATATTAAAGTGTTATTCGCGAAGATATATTTTTTTTAGAAAAAATGCAGATTTGAGATAAGTTATTGAAGATAAGCCATAGATTTTGGCTCCAAAATACGGTAGGTAATGATTAAGCAAACGTGCAACTGCTTCGGATTGCTGCGCTTTGCATTACTTCAAACAACTCTATGCAAATATAGAATAAAAATCTAATTATGGCAAATAATCTTATAAATCAATTTTGCACACAAGGCTCACCATTTTATAAAATAGAGAGCCTTGTGTTTTTTGCAAATATACCTTCCCAGCTATTTTTAGAAATCTAATTGTTTATAGGAATTTCTACCTCAACCGGAATATTAATTATGGCTTCTATCTTTGTTTTAACCACATTGTATAAATCTATATTTTCAATAGGGGTATCTAAAGATACAATTAAAGAATACCGCAACTTGTTATTATATTGTTTCAAATTAGTACGTGTTTTCCACCAACCTCCGATTGGATAAACAGCAATCATGTTACACGCAGCTAACTGAGCTGCTGTAAGGTTTAATTCATCTGAATGTATTGATCCCTTATTTCTATTGTCTGCGCCAATTAACCATCTGGTAGAATCATTTTTGCCGCGCTCCTCGCTTTCTTCGGCTTCAATTAATTTATTAATCCTTAATTGAAATGCTCTTTGGTCTTCGTCTTCTTGATTTACATCAAACCGCAATCCGCATGACGCATATCTGTATTTATCTTTCCATCCTATTTCTCCGGGAGCTGGTTCAATAAAATATGATAAAGTTACTCGCATTGTAACATTTGTTTCTGCAAGTTGCTCCAAAACCTCACGAGGCCAAGGTAGCTCAAAAAAGTGCATTTCATTTATCTTTGGAGAATTATCTCCTCGATCCTTAATAAAGGGCTGTATTATTTCTTGGGCAATATATGTTAAACCATTTTCTGTACTATAAAGCGCTCTTTCTTCTGATGGCACACCATAACCACAATGGCGTAATCTTCGTTCCATATCTCCTCTATTTCTCACGGGAAATTGCATTTCCATACATGAAGTCCATTTTGCAGAATGAACGATTAGTCCGCGAATACTTTCTGCCCATAAATGAGAATACCGAGCTTGTAATTTACCTGCAAAGTTTGAAGCTAACGCTGTCGCTGCACTTGTTGCATTGATAGTATCAAAATAACCACTTATTTGGTAATTCTTACTCGTTGTCATCAATTCCAAATCTTGATGAGAAGAAAATGGGATTTGCGGATCAGTGGTTTTATATATGTTCCCTCCTTCAAACATAACCTCCGGTTTAATTAATGCACCTTTTTCCCATAGTGATGAAGTTCGAGAAAAGGGACTAATCCCTCCTCCGGGTGCAACACGGGCGTATGCTCTTAATTCTTCGCTATCTGGAGCAACTATATTTGTAAACGCCCCAATAGTTAAACCATTCCATGCTTGTGCTGGATTCTGAATTGGTCGAAGACTATGGTTATTAGGATATGCACTAATAATATCTTTATCCAAATTATTTATATCCCAAATATTACCCGCAGAAACCATAAATAAACGTCCAGCCTTGCCATTGTTGTATGCAATCGAATCAACTGCCCCTGACCAAGATGTCGGCTTCCCTTGCTCGCTATCTTCTGCCGTTATTGCCATGCAATAGCAAACGGTTTTTCGAGGGAATATAATTTCAGACGTTGAAACTGCTTGTTCTGTCAAAAATCCCCATGCTTCTTTGGGATTAGGACGACCATGTGGATATAATTTAATTGAACCAACTTGGTTCTCAATTTGTACTTTTTTGGCATTTGCAAGGCAAGAAGACATATCACCATAAATGACGGTTCCGCACATTTTTGTACCATGTCCATCTCTATCTGCAATACCCTCTCCAACGACAGAACCACAATTTTGTTCAGGAATTATAGATTCCAAAAGAGGATGTCCATTATTTACACCTGAATCTAATACACAAATAACAGAATTTGTATCTGGGTTAATTTGAACTCTATTACGCAAATCTTCTACCCATTCTCGTTGTTCGCCTCTATACTCATCAAATAGGAATCCCGTCAATACACGTCCGCTTCGCAACTCTGCTAATTGGTCTGAACATCCCAATAATTTAGTCAAAGAATCTTTATTTGCATATACTAAAAATACAGCTCTTTCAGGAAATGTTAGAATTGAATCTTCTTTGAAGCGAATACCGAGACTTCGTAGAGAATCAATAAATTTGTTATGCTGATTTACAATATTTTCTGTTTCGGAAATTCGTATCCAGACCTCATACCAATCATCGTGTTCAGTTGGGAAATCTTCATGATTGTCAGTCCATAGTGCTTTCAGAAGAGCTACATTAATATTTTCGATACTGCGAAAAAGAGCATCGTTTTTAGGTTTTCCATTATACTCCTCTGTTGCATATTTATGCAACTTTTCTAAAAGTTTATTTTCCTTTCCATGAGGAATGTAAATGGTTGCAAAAGATTGTTCTTGGCTATCTTCGGTTTTTGCTTGGCGAATATTTAACAATCGGATACCAGCTTTCTGATCTTCTAAACTTTTCGATACTAAATCATAAGCAGGAGCACCCGTAAATTCTATGTAAGTTCCGCTCCTTGCGGGCAAGGAGATTGCAGTCATTTGTTGTTTAACATATGCATCCTCCGCTCTAACAGCATCAAACCTATTTTGCAAATATTCTGCATGCTCCTGTCGATTACGCATAGGTATAGACAGACTGCCACCACCACCACCTCTGGGAGAATATTTAATGGCCTTTTTTATTATTTCAGGAACAATAATATGCTCGTATTTATTCATGTGCTATTATTTTAAGTTGTAAGCTGATTTTCTTTCTTGAATTGTTTTTACAACCAAGCTGGAAGATATTTCAACCTCATTTATTACGGATTCTTTAATTGCGTCTAAACATGCTTGATTTATTTCTGCATGGCTTAAAGATGCTAATTCAGGTAAAATCAAATCAATATCTTTTTGTGAAAGATTCCCATTCAACCGATTTTTAAGCAACTGAACTTTTTCATGATCGCTTGGAAGTTGATAATGAATTACATCATCAAAGCGTCTAAACAACGCTTGATCTAATAATTCTAAGTTATTGGTTGCCGCAATAATTAAGCTATCCGAATGGTCTCTTTCAATAAACTGCAAAAAGGAATTTAATACACGACGCATTTCACCCACATCATTATCCTTTCCTCGTTGTCCTCCGATTGCATCAAATTCATCGAAAAGATAAACGGCAGGGACATCTTCTATATAATCGAATATTTGCCGTAATTTTGCACTTGTTTCTCCCATGTATTTCGTTACTATTTTATCCATTAGTACTACATATATTGGCAAGTGTAATTCATTAGCTATTATTGATGCTGTCATCGTTTTTCCTGTACCGGGATTTCCCGAAAAAAGAATTTTTCGTCTGTTTTCGAGATTGTGTCTAAACAATTTATCTTTATAGGTAAATTCATTAATAATTCTTTCTATCCTATTTTTTATTTGTGGAGCAACGACTAAATCCGTTAAATGCTCTTGTGGATAAATTTCTAAGAACAAGCCCTGTAAATTGGGATCAATATTTTTCAATTTAGGTTTATTGATCTTCGCAGCATCAATAATTTTCCGTATATCATTAGCTAAATTAGTATGCCCTAACTTAGCTTCATGAGCTGCAATTTGTAATGCAACAGTATTAAATTTCTCGCTATTGTCTTCAAAATGGCTCTTTACGAGCGTTTTTAATTGATTTGCTGTTGCCATATTTATTGCTTATTAATATTAATTTGCTCAATATCATCTTTTGAGTAGAGCAATTCATCTACTTCAACATCAAGAATTGAAGCTATTTTATATAGGGTTTCAATACTTGGCTGGGTACGATTCTGTACATAAGAATTAACCATATTGAAACTTTTTCCTAATTGTTCTGCTAACCATTTTTGCTTGATACCTTTTTTGTCAAGCACAATTTTAATCTTATTCATGTATCGAAGGCTTTTCTCATTTACTTGTGCAAATATACCCAAAATAATGAGATATTTATATCTCGCCAAGTGAAAATGCAATTTCGTTACTTTTTCAGAGAGTAATAGCTCCCTCCCATACCTGCAAATAGCGCTGGGCGCTATTTTTTACTTTCTCGAATCTGCCTAATAATTCGTTTACCTCCATAAAGGCAGTCCTCCAATCGCATCAGTCATTTCGTTCTTCAGGTGCAAAGGTGCTTACGAGGTCTTCACGGACGTACAAGGTCGAGCCTTGAGGTTTGGCAAAAAATCTTCCCTGCGCCCGCTGGTTGCGAGGTATTTTATGCCAAAACCTTGTACGTCCTAACCTCTACACCGAAAAGCCCCTGAAACGAAACGACCGACGCGACCGAAAGACGCATAAAAAAATGTCGGATAAACGAGCGGCAGATTAGGATAAGAAACTCACTCCCTCGGCTCTCAAATCCGCATCAAATCGAAAAAAGGAGGTCAAAGATGAAAGCAGTATTGAAAATAGCGTTTTGGGTAGTTCTGGCGATGTTTGTCAGCAGTATGTTCGGCGGCAGCCTTTGGGCATGGTCGATAGGTTTATGGCTCTGCAAAGAGGTTGTCTTGGGCATCATCCGCTTTCTGTTCGGGTGCATCATTTTCCTGCTCTCTGCGGTTGCTTTCTTCGGTTTTCTCTTTTGGTTATTAACACTCTAATTATAAAGCATTATGAACGTAACGATTGAAAATTTCTTTTGTCCCTATTGCGACGAAGTAACGGAAGCATATTTCCGGCTGATAAACACCATCCTATTTGCCGAAGACGAAAACAGTTTGCGGCAAGGTATCGAACGACTAAAAACCCAAATACCGCTCGACGACTATTTCGTGTACGGTTTCGGCGCACATCATCTTTGGGTACACCAGCGCAAGGCCAGCGACCGGACAAAATATTTTGAGTATCGGTTGATGAAAGTGGAATTTTAAATATTGCACTATAATAAGAAAGAGGGTCCAAAGCCCTCTTTCTTTTTCAGTAAATAATATGCTTTTTGCATAAATATGAACATAATGTAGCAGACAAGTGGACTAATAACTCTGCTTCATCATAATCGGGAACGCGACCTTCTTGAAGATGACGCCCTTGTTCAGAAGAGAATCCCCATATTTTTTCTATTGCTACATTTAAGGGAGGCGGAACAATATTTGGGTGACTTTTTATTAAGCTACCGAGTGTCGCTTTCTTATCGCCAGTGACCTCTCGACAAACACATTCTAATGCAGCCAATGAATGTTGGACAGCACCGGTTATTTCAGGGTTAGGACGTCTTGATAAATCTGCAATAGCTTCTTTTATTTCTACTTTGGAAGTATATAATTCCCTATCAGCAAGAGTTTCTTCTACATCCTTTAAATCTGTTTCAAAAATTTCATCACCTCTTGTTTCAATTTGCCCATCTTTTATTTTCCATCCAATACCTTTTTCGTAAAAATAATTATTGATCTCATTTTCAAATTGGTCTTTTTGTTGAAAATTCAATCTTTGATAGAACAATTCTATTATATCATAAACTCTATACCAAGAACAATTATCTATTATAGATTGTATCTCACTATTCATAAAATCATTCTCACCCCAATTATTAGGATCTGGTGCTTCTTTAGTGGCAAGACATACTATCTCTCGCAATTTCTTAAGCCCCATTCCATATTGTTTCATTATAACTAACAAATAATTACGTAAAAATGCAGGGGCATCATTTCTAATAGTGATTTCCGCATTGGATACATTGATCCCCATTCTATTTGTAAACAATTGATCCATACTAATATTTTTTTTGTATTATCTGATATAACGCTGCTTTCAAAACCTGAAAACATATCTTTGCTGTATGTTCATCTGGCTGAAATCCAATGGACATCTGCTGATACGGATGAATGTAGTTTCTAAAATCACGAAGAGAATGACTAAATTTCTTGACATCTTCTTTTAGAAAGCCTACCTCATATGATACGTCAATAAAGTTACTCAATGTCCAATCGCTGAAATTTCTTGTTTTCCCTGTTTTTGAATCTTTTGGGGCAGAATTAGCACGATTATATAAAATTGGGAATCTCGACGCAAGTCCTAATAGAACACCTTCTAATGTACTACCAATAAGGAAAATAGTGGAAAGAGGTGCTTTAATTGATAGGCATTTCTTAATTTCTTCAATACGATTTTCTATAATTGGTATTAAGCAACTATCTATAGGTAAAGATGATATTGATATATCTTTAAATTCTTCATTTAAGAAATCAGTTTCAGTCGTTTTTATTTCTTTATCTTTTTCAGTGTCTATATCAACACCGTTTGATTTTTTAAAAGTAATGGTTTGCCCTTGCCGAATGACCATCCAACCATCAAATGATAAGTACTGATTGAAATCCGCAATGAAGTCGTCTAATTCTTTAAAACGACCAACGAAATTTATTGGTGCAAATAAATCTCTAATACACTTATCCAATTCCGGTTTTCCATTCATTGCATTCAACTTGGAATCGGTATATATCCATCTTGATGGGAATCCATTGCCATAGGAATCTGAAAAACCGTATTTGTTAAAAAAGGACACAAGTTTAGGGCCTGAACGATATTCAGTTTCTTCGTTAATCAAATTCCTTAATTTTTCTATTGTCTTTGACGATATTATCATATTTGATAAACTAACTATAATTCAGGCACAAAGGTACTAACTAATTAAGCAGATTACGAATAATGATAAAGAATTTTGTGTCAATAGAAAAAGGAGGCTTTCTTCATTCTTGAAAAAGCCTCCTCTTTTCGTGAAGTAATATCTATATCCTAACGCTCCTCCTTTTCTTCGTTTTCATTGTTGAAGTCGAACGTAAGCTGCACGCATCGCCCGAAATTGTCCTCGACGTAAATGTCGATGGTCTGCTGATCGGACGATGCGGAGGTATAGTAGAGGCGGAACACCTCGCGGTCGAGCGGATAGCGGTCGTTGGGCAGGAACACCGTGCCGTCGTCCATGCGGAGCGTACCTTTGCCGTCTGGCTGAAAATAGCGGATCGTGTACCGCGCCTCGTCGTAGCGTCCCTCGCGGCGGAGCGTGCAGCGTATTTCGGCGGTTTCCCCGCGCACGATTTTCGTTTGCACGGGCATCGTTTCGAGGGTGAACGGATATGCCTGCTGAATATCCACCTCGTTGTCGCAGGAAGAGAGCAGACAGGCTATTATCCCGATGAAAAGGGAAAGCCCTAATTTTGAAATATTGATACTTTTAATCATAACCTAAATTTTACAGTTTTGTTATTCATTGTTTTCTCCTGCACTTTCAGTTGCAGGTGTTCATTGAGGTCTTTGCAGCCTGCATAAAGCCCTGAACAGTCTATGACTTTATCTTTATAGCGGGCACGCAACGCCTCGATGGTCTTTCGTCCGGCTTCGTCATTGTCCAGATAGCAGTTGATTTTCTTGTAGCCGTCCAGATACCGGAATGACTTGGCCAGATTGCCGACCGAATTAAGCACCAGCGCGTCGCTGCCTTTGGTCATTCCGTGTATATAATATTGCATTCAAGTTTGTCGTTATTTCGTAGCAACGGCTGAAAAGGTTAATAATAACCTATTGGGTTATTCGGAAGGTTCGATGCTCTCAAATAGAGATCTTATGAAGGAACTATCACGAAGATACAAGTTGAATCAATCTAAGCTAGCTGAAGGTTTGGGCGTAACACAACAAGCTATAAATAAACTACTGAGATAATAATTAAGTTGTGAGGTTGTAGGTTGTAACTATCTCAACTCCTTGTAAACAAAGGGGGTTGTGGAGAAATGACCTACAACCTACAACTCCTAATAGAAAAAAGAGTATGAATATATTTGATGTGACTGTTAGCAGTTTTAATGGTTATAAAAGTGAGGTTGTGTCAAAATGCTGGCACAACCTTTTTTTATGCGCAAAGCCCAGACTTTCTCAAGCCCGGGCTTTGTTATTACCCAAAGTTTTCGTATCTTTAGGTATAAAGTTTTTCGTTATGGCAAAGTTACATTTTCGTCCTTACATTCCCAACCAAACCGTTCTTTTTCCACAAAGAATTGATGAAAACATAGCTGCGGACGATCCTGTCCGCATAGTCAATGCAGTTGTTGATAATCTCAATCTTGATAATTTCAAGAAGCTTTATAAAGAAACGGGGCGCTCAGCTTATCATCCCAAAATGATGCTCAAGGTAATTATCTACGCTTATATGAATAATATCTATTCCTGTCGTAAAATAGAGAAGCTTCTTTTGCGTGATATCCATTATATCTGGCTTGCCGGTCATGAGCATCCGGATTTCATAACCATCAACCGTTTCCGTAACCGTGTAAAGGAGGAAATAAACAACGTCTTCACGCAGCTGGTTCTTGTCCTTGCCGACAAGGGTTTCATCAGTCTTGACGTGGAGTATATCGACGGCACCAAGATTGAGTCCAAGGCTAACAAATATACTTTTGTCTGGCGTAAGACAGTCGAAAAGAACCGTGCAAGGTTGCTGAATAAGATTCGCATCCTTCTGGAGCAGGTGGATGAGGCCATTGTACAGGAAAACTCTGCAAAAGACACATCCGTGGAGTTGACTCCCTCCATACTCTCTAACATAGTGGATGAACTCAAAGAAGTGCTGGAACACCAGCCTGCAACACAGGACAAGGAACAAAAGAAAGCCTTGCGTGAAAAGAAAAAACAGGTCAGGGAACTTGAAGGGTATCGTGACAAGCTGATGGAATACGACAATCACCTTGAAGTCCTTGGAGAACGTAATTCCTATTCCAAGACCGATCCTGATGCCACATTCATGCGTATGAAAGAAGACGCCATGAAGAACGGGCAGACCAAGCCCGGGTATAATTTACAAATAGGTACTGAAAACCAGTTCATCATAGACTTCCGGCTGTTTCCCAACCCCACCGATACGCTGACCCTGATCCCTTTCTTCCACTCCTTCCAGCACCGCTATAACCGCTTACCGGGTATCGGTGTGGCAGACTCCGGTTACGGCTCGGAAGAAAATTACCGGTTCATGCAGGAAAATGGGATAGAGGCCTTTGTCAAGTACAACTACTTCCATAAAGAGCAGCGTCCCCGTTATACTCCCAACCCGTTCCATGCGGAAAGTCTCCATTACAATGCGGGGGAGGATTATTACGTTTGTCCGATGGGGCAACACATGAACCGCATAGGAACCAGACGTGACAAAACAGCGAGCGGGTACATCACCGAAAGTGCCCGGTATAAAGCACAAAGATGCGAAGGTTGTCCTTTGCATGGAAGTTGTTTTAAAGCACAGGGGAACCGTATTATAGAAGTCAACCACCGGTTAAACCAATATAAACGGCAGGCACGGGAAAGGTTAGTTTCAGAAGAAGGAGTCAGGCATAGGGGCAGGCGGTGTATAGAACCGGAAGCTGTTTTCGGACAAATGAAATACAACATGGCATACAGGAGGTTCCGGCATGTGGGAGAAGACAAGGTGAAAATGGACTTTGCCTTCTTTGCCATAGCTTTTAATATCAAAAAGATGTGTGCAAAACTGAGAAAAGCAGGAAAGGAGTTCATTACACTTGCTAAATCTATATTTATTGGGCTATTTATAACTCGATACAACGGGAATATAGCAACTTGTTACCAAATGAATGAGAAAAAAAGAGGCGTAGCCAAAAGAAAAGACAACAGGACTATAAATTATAGAAAAAGGTTGTGCCAACATTTTGACACAACCTCCTGTATGATTGGTTAACTTCCTGCGATTATAAGAGTGAAGTTGATGAAATTCGCAGTATAAAGGATAAGGAGGTTAGAAGAAAGCTAAAATCAAAGTTACCGGCTATAACACCTGCCGGGGTATTCTCGAATAGAAGAAAGGGGGCAAAACCAATTACGTACAGTGGATTTATGTGTATTGACATTGATGAACATGATAATGAACACATACGGAATTTCAGCGCTTTAAAAGAACAATTGAAGAATCTTTTAAATGTTGCTTATTGTGGTTTAAGTGTAAGTGGACGAGGTTTCTTTTTGCTAATACCAATAGCATATCCTGAGAAATATGAGTTGCATTATGATGCATTTGTTGAGAATTTATCTAAATTAGGTATTAATGTAGATAAGTCTTGTAGGAATATTTCTCGTTTACGTGGATATTCGTATGATAGTAAAGGTTATTTTAATTTTAATGCAGATACGTATTATGATTTAAAGTTTCCCCCTAAACCTCAACTTTATAGCCACTATGAATCCGATACAACGGATGATGTTGATGTTTTGATTATGAAGATATGCAGTCATGGTATAGATATAACCAGTAATTACAAAGATTGGTTCGCAATTGGTTGTGCGTTCGCTTCAGAATTTGGTGAAGAGGGAAGGATTCGATTTCATTATATTAGTAGTCAAAGTAGTAAGTATAACGAGAATAAATGTAATAAGCAATATGACAATTGTATTAAATGGGTTGTCGATAAGAGGACTTCAATTGGCATTTTTTTTAATTATTGCAAATTATATGGAGTAACAAAAGGTATGAATAACCCAGATTGATGTGAAATATAAATGCGAGAGTAGGCAGCCGCAATTATAATTATCACTCTTTTATTATTATATATAGTATATATTATAATATAGTGTTTTTACTGAAATTTCAAAATCTTTTTCTACTTTTGTAGCGAACAGCAAATTGTGCTGTCCGAACATTTGGAATTTTAGCGTTTTGCTATTGAACTTGCTTTAAGAAAACTGGCACTTTTCAAAATTGATACAAGTACAATAGGCACTCAAAACGCCTACGCGATAGCGTGGGTTGTGCTTATTTGTATCAATGGGTATGCCAGTACCTCTTAAAGCAAATAATGTGCTTCTCACGCTCTTTTTATGTTTGAACGTGAGATTAGTATTAGATTTATTAATTTTAGTTTAACAATAAAAGTATGATACCATGAAAAAGCTACTTTATTATTTTGTGTGTTTTCTTTGTTGCTCTATTGGGCTTTATTCTTGTAGTAATGATGATGAGGCTTCTATAGAACCTCAAATCAGCATAACCGGAAGTGATGATTATTTTCTGAAAGGGGTGACTTTTACAAGTAATACAGGAGAAGAAACTTTGTCGTTTATTTCAAATGTTGATTGGGCTATAACCGTGGCAAATACAGCTAATGGTGAGAAGTGGTGTACTGTTACTCCCAATAGTGGTAAGGCGGGAGAGAATGCAGTTAAAATAAAAGTTGATGCAAATGATGGAGTTGATGATAGGAGCGTGTCTCTGACTTTACGTGCTGGTGAACTAACCAAAACTATTTTGGTGACTCAAAAACAAAAAGATGCTTTAACATTAACATCTAATAAATTTGAAGTAGCGAAAAATGGTGGAACTATTAATATAGAGGTGAAATCTAATGTCGACTTTGAAGTTATTATTCCCGAAAATTGCAAGAACTGGATTACTCAATCCGCTAAGACAAGAGGATTATCTACGCATAACTTGTCTTTTAATATTGCTCCGAGTGAAGAGTATGACAAGCGTGAAGGGGAGATTATTATTCAATCAGGGAAATTATCAGAAACTGTGCATGTCTATCAAACAGGGGAAGGTACTTTGTTACTTACTAAAAATGAGTTTTCAGTTAGTGATAGGGGAGAAGATATAGTTGTTGAAGTAAAGAGCAACTTTGATTTTGATGTTAAAATGCCTAATGTTGATTGGGTAAAAGAGGCTGCTAAAACTCGCGGTATGTCAAGCCATACTCTTTATTATACCATCGCTAAAAATGAAAGTTATGATAGTCGAGAAGCGGAAATAATCTATTATGATAAGAATAGTGATGTGGCAGATACGCTAAAGATTATACAAATGCATAAAGATGCGATTATATTGTCGCAAAAGAACATAGAAATTGATGCGAAAGGAGGCGAATTTGAAGTTGTATTGGAGGCTAATACAAACTTTGAAATACAACTACCATCTAATGTAAATTGGATTACTGAAAGAGCCATTACACGAGGATTGATAAAACACAAACGATATTTTGCTATAAAGGAAAACACTGAGTATAATGAAAGAAAAGCTCAAATAGTATTTAAGAATACAGAAAATATGGTTGCAGACACTTTAATAGTGAGGCAAGTTGCTGCGAAATTGAATATTAATATTGAGGAAGCAGGAACTCTGTCTTCTATAATAGGAGATAAGTTAAAGTATAAAATAAAGGAATTGGTAATTTCTGGATATATAAATGGAGATGATATTCGATTCATTCGTGATATGGAGTTAGGTACTTTATATATTCCAGGAGAACTTAGAGTTTTAGATTTATCCTCTGCGAATATTGTAAGTGGGGGAGGTAGCTATTTTACATCTGCGACTGGGGTTTATACAACTCGAAATAACATAATAGGGAAATGTATGTTTTATCAGTGTTCAAGACTTACAACAATACATCTTCCTGATAATATAACAAGTATTGAGGAATCTGCTTTCAGTGGTTGCCGGGGACTTACAAGTATTGACATACCTAGGCATGTCACGAATATTGGTTCTGAGGCTTTCGCTTATACTTCTATTAAAGAGATTAATATACCTGAAGGGGTAACATTTATTGGGCAAAACGCATTCGCAAACTCCTTACTGTCAAGTGTTGTTATTCCACAAAGTATGACTCGCATCGCTTATTATGCTTTTGGGCATTGTAGTAGTCTTACAAATGTTACTATACCTAATAGTGTAACAAGAATAGAAGATTGTGCTTTTTATCGCTGTTCATCACTTTCAAATATCATAATTCCCAATAGTATAACTCATATTGGTGTTGGTGCATTTTCAGGTTGCACTAATCTTGTAGATATTACGGTTCCTAATAGTGTGACAGATATTGGTGTAGGTGCATTCGAAGATTGTATAAAACTTGAAAGTATTATAATACCTGATAATGTGAAAACGATTAGCCAAGAGCTATTTAAAAATTGTACAACGCTTACAAATGTTGTTATTCCTAATAACGTAACAGCTATTCATTTCGGGGCTTTTTCAGGCTGCGTCAAGCTTACAGATATTATTATTCCTAATAATGTTACTGTTATAGCAAATCAAGCTTTTTATGAATGCCTTACTTTAAAATCAATATCTATCGGAGAGCATGTTACGAAAATTGGAATCTTAGCTTTTGGGAATACAGAAATATCAGAAGTATATAGTTATACCGCTATACCGCCATCCTTAGGTCTAGACTGTTTTAATAATATTGATAAAAGTAGGGCAAAACTTTATGTTCCCCAAGGTGCTAAAGATAGGTACGGTTCTTCTGACTGGGGAAGTGTTTTTGATAATGTAATAGAGTTGGATAGGTGATGTATCCTTCTTCCTATCTACCTTTTTAGGATAAAAAAGTTTATTGACGTAATTTTGGAAAGAGTATATTTAAAGCCATTCTATCTAACTAATAGAGTGGCTTTTCTTATTATTGCAAAGGCATACAGAAAAAAATGATGCACTGTATAACCATTTTTGCGACTTTCTGATGCGCAAATGGGCTCTGTCAAAAGAGAATCTCCTAAAGTGGCTAAATTTAGGAAGAAATATGAATCTAACAGTATAAAGAATGACGTCCAATCAATTTCTACAATGCACAGCATATAGACTGTTAAAAGATAATAGTTGTAATAGGCGCAGCAGATTGTTTTAGTGTTAGTATAAATGCAACGGTTGCAGGTGTAAAATTATAAAAAAAATAAAATCGGGCTTTGGCTACTACAATTCGCATCATGTATAATCCTTTCCCCTACCCCTTCTTTTTTAACTGTTTTTGGAGAAAGGAGTATGATATATCACTTTAGTGGAGAAAGTTGCTAAAAAGCTAATATGGGGATGCTTGAAACGAGTCTTGGGAAGCTATTCTATCTGTGTGATAGGTAGTTTTCTTTGTTTAGTGATAGAACTGAATGTGTATTTGTGGTCTTGATTTTGAAGATTTGTGATTTCACTATGATTTCACCGCTAATGAAAAATAAAAAAGGCAACCAAGAGTGGAAGCCTCCTAATTGCCTGATTCATAAGTCTTTTGACTTAGTAGCGGGACCCGGGATTGAACCGGGGACCTCATGATTATGAATCTGCGTCTTCCAAAGGCTTACGCCTTTGAAAACTACCGACAGAGCTATCCCTTTTTATTGATAATCAGTGATATATGCGAATTTATGAAATATTGCGGTTTGATAGAAAAGAGATTTATTGTGAGGAAAATGATAAAATAGCGTCACCTATAGCGTCACCTGAAATACTGTTCATAACTTTCTGATTATGAGCGTAAATATTAGTGTGGTATGTTTTAAATCAAAAACTTTATCAAATGGTGAACACCCTTTATTTATAAAGGTGAGTGAGGGTAAAAAGAGAGCAACTAAAAGTTTAGGATTATCTATTAGAGCCCAGTTTTGGAATTTTGAGAAGAACGAACCTAAAAAGATTTGTCCCAATAGAGAGGCTTTGATAAAGATGATAGAATCTAAAAAGCAACAGTATTTGGAGCAAGTTATTGATTTTAAAAGTGAAGATAAAAACTTTACTCCACAGTCATTAGTTGATAAAATGGAGAATACCGTAATTTCTCAAACGGTTGGAGAGTATCTTTTAAAACAAATTGAAATAATGAAAGTTGAAAAGAGAATTGGAAATGCTAAAGTATATCGTAGTACATATAACTCTCTTTTCGCTTTTTGTGGTAATTTGAATATATCTTTTGCAAGTATTGATGTGGCTTGGTTAAGAAGGTATGAGACTTTTTTGAAAAGTCGTGAGAATTCCATTAATACCATAGGTATTCGATTTCGAGAATTACGGGCTTTGTATAATAAAGCAATAGAGGATAATCTTGTGCATGAGAAGAATTATCCTTTTAAACGTTTTAAGGTTGCACGATTTAGTAAAAAAACTTCCAAACGAGCAATAAAGAAAGAAGATATAAAAAGGATAATGAATGTGGATTTACGGTTAATCACCAAATATCATAGTCCATTACTTTATTTGAGTAAAGATTTGTTTTTGTTTAGTTATTTGGGATGTGGTATTAATTTGATTGATATTGCATATTTGAGATACGAAAACATAGTAGAGAATCGTTTACGTTTTAACCGTCATAAAACGGGGCAGCCTATTAATTTTGCTCTGCAAGGACAGTTACGAGAAATTATTCTGAAATATGCTAAAGAAGATTGTAACCCTAAGGATTTTATTTTTCCTATTCTTGATAGAAAAATTCATAAAACACAGCAACAACAAAATGATAGAATAATAAAAGTAACTAAGGGCATTAATAAGAATCTTAAAAAGATTGGTCAATTCCTTAATCTTTCTATTCCTATAACGACCTATGTGGCACGACATTCTTTCGCCACAGTATTGAAACGCTCTGGAGTGAATATTTCGATTATTAGTGAAGCATTAGGACATACAAATTTGTTAACTACACAATATTATTTGGATAGTTTTGATAATGAACAGATAGATGCAGCTATGAAGAACCTTCTCTAAAAAAAAATGCCACTTTATTTTTATGGTGAAGCGACATTTTTTATCTTTACAGTATAATTATTACAATATGCCAATTCAGAAATTTACACTTCGTCAGTATGTGAAAGAGGAATACGAACTTTTGGAGTATGTTTCTCTACTTGCACAGATATATGCACCGGATTTTGATTTTGACGAAGAACGTCAACAAACGTATGAACTTACTTCATCTGCACCAGAGATATTTAAGGTACGATATAATAACGAGCTTCTCAAAGTTCCGTTTACTTATTCATCCTATGTAAAGAACAGTAAGATTATTTCTTTATTACATCAGTTGCAACTTGATTGCGATAAATTTTGGTATCTACTTCTGTTTGTGCATGACTATTGTCGCGGTCAGTTTGTCAATGGGTGGGAGTGTTCATTAAGTCCACTGGAAGAACTGCAAATCTTTTCTGATTCAATCCTTGAAGTTTATAGTAAAGAAACACCAATGGATACAGTATTTGACAAACCCGTTGAACTGACATTGAGGATAGGTGGGAAGAAGGTGATAACGATGCAAAATAACCGTACTATTTCATACTTAGCGTCATTGTGCCATGGACGGCTTGATGCTGTTGAATGTAATAGTCAACTGACAAATAGTCGTGTCTCTCCCAATAAAAATGTCAGCTTCTCTTCTGCCATTGTGACATATTTCTTTGCTAATATGATAATTCGTTTTCTTGATTCCCGGAAAAATATAGTGGAAAAAAGAGGGAGAAAGACCAAAGGAATATCAGATAAAGAGAAGCGATTGATATCTAATCTTATATACTATACCGGAATGCTCGTAAATCAAAGTCTATTAGACAGTTGTGATTATTTAAAAGTCATTTTGAGACGATATAAAGATACTCCAATAAATACATTTAATAGCATTTATATGTGATATAATATTCATTTTATTTTTGAGCGATAAAAAGGGGACAGGAAATCGTATTTTTCTTGTTCCCTTTTTTTGTGGCATAAGCATATCCTTTGCTACTTCATCGGTGTAAGCGCAAAACTAATGTGCACTAAGTGATGCCTTGCCTGAATGCCCGAACAGAACAGAAGGCAAAATAAAACAAATAAAAATGATTAATGTATTTAACACTTATGTAAAAAATGTAAACAGAGAAAACAATGCAGTAGTGGATAACAACGCAGTAGAACGCTTAGCCAATGCTTGGGCAGGTTTAGCCAAGCTGAAAGTCCGTTTCAAAACGGTAGCAGGCAAGGCACAAGTCCGTATCATGGCAGACTTCGGTAACAGACGTGAAGAAATCAGAACATGGGCTGACGAAGCATTACTCGAAATTGTGGTGAACGCCCTGAACGGCAAAATGAATGTGGAAGAATATCTGTCAACAGAACATCTGGCATTGATAATTGAAGAACTGGAGACCGAGATGTTCAAACAAGACATCCTTTCGGGAAGGAAACTGACCTTTCAGCAAGACTTTGTTACGGAGGAGACACGCTACCTACATGCTGTGTCAAGATTCTATCGTGGCGAAATTGACTACTACGTCAAGCGTACTGGCGAGATAGAGCAGTTCCTCGAAGAGAACAACCTTATCACCAAAAAACTAATCGGTTAACCATGTTGAATTCTGGATTGGGAGGGGATTTACCCTCCCTCCTTCTTAACCTAACAGAGATATGAGAATAAACTTCCGACTACCGTACGATAATGAGAAAGCTCACTCGCAAATAAAACTGATAATGAAACAGAGAGAAAGCATCAATCTAAAATTCAGGTGCAACAGCGACAACATCCCTTGTGCCACAGTTGAAACAAGTACTCTCCAAAACCTTATGTACCAGTTGAGTCCGCAATCATGGAAATGGCTATTAGGTTATTTGGAAAATGGCATTGACGAGGACTTTGGTATATTCCCTATGCAGGTTAGTCAATATAAAGGAGCCTGTTTCCAGTTTGATATGCTGAAATCGTTGATTGAAACTGGCTATAAAATACAATTTGCTCCTATGTTCAGAGAAACTTTCTACCATGTATCGGCGGTGCTTCCCCTCATTAACGGAAAGATATTCTTCCGCTTGGAACGCACAAACGAAATAATGAATTATATCGAAACAATAAAAACAACAGCATAATGAAAACTATCTCAATTAAACAAAACGAACTCGGTAAGGTGCAATACCTTACCGAAGTTCTTCCTGAAATCCCGACCAACACAATCCTGTATAAGAAGTTGACTGGACTTGGTGCTACTTACGGTGAAATCAAAGCAAAACGGAACTCCATCATCATAG
>ERZ791875.69-NODE-69-length-143474-cov-8.829165_pt1 | contig 143474 bp, 120 predicted proteins | sample MGYA00510278_ERZ791875 | MGnify/ENA primary metagenome ERZ791875 (study PRJEB30046, sample SAMN00792078) | human gut metagenome | study: EMG produced TPA metagenomics assembly of the A metagenome-wide association study of gut microbiota in type 2...
CGGCCGCCGGTGCGGGTGCGGGCGCCGGATTGTCCACGGTGCGGTGGATGGACTGCAGCAGGCGGTTCATGTCGATGGGTTTGGTGAGGTAGTCCTGTGCGCCGTTGCGCACGGCCTCGATAGCCGAATCGATCGAGCCCTCGGACGAGAGCACGATGAACGGGACTCCGGTGTCGGGGACTTTGCAGCCCGTGTCCGATAGGATGATATCGAACGGAATTTTTTCGCACATGTTCGAGGCAGCCGCCTCATCCTCGGCTGCTTCCGTCGAGAATCCTTCGTATTCGAGCCGTTCGCGAAGCGTGTTTCGCATGCTTTTTGATTGGTCCAGAATTAAAACCTTTGTCATAGCTTGTTTTTCCTGAAATTTTACCTACTTTTGTCCCAAAGTTATGACTTTCTGCGGTGCAAAACCAATCCCGAGGGGTCTTGCCGATAGGTGCGGGAAGTCGGAAAAAACGTCTTGAATCGGCCCATTGCAGCGGACCTGCCGAACGCTTCGGCGGACGGTTTGCAACAGTGCTGCGGACCACAAATACAATATGAAAAAGAATTACAATTACACACGACGCAAGTTGTACCTGCCCGAGTACGGACGCCATATCCAGGAGATGATCGATTCGCTGCAGCTGATTGAAGACCGTCGCGAACGCAACCGCCAGGCACGGGCCGTGATTGCCGTGATGGGCAACCTGAACCCGCTGCTGCGCGATACGGCCGATTTCACACACAAGCTGTGGGATCACCTCTTTATCATGTCTGATTTCCAGTTGGATGTGGACTCCCCCTACCCGCAGCCGTCGCGCCAGGAACTGACCATCACGCCGCGACGCATGTCCTACTCGCAGGGCCGCATCGCCTTTAAGCATTACGGCAAATACGTCGAGCGGATGATCGGCGGGCTCGCCGCTGAAAAAGACCGCCGCCTGGTGACGCGCACGGTGGACAACCTGGCCCGCTACATGCGTACCAAAAGCTACGAATACAACCAGGAGCACCCCAACAACGAGGTGATCGTAAAAGACATCAAGCGCATGTCCGGCGGAGCGATTGAAATCGATGAAGTTGCTTTAAATAATCTCCGAAGCGACTATAAACAGCACTTTACGGCACGTCCCCAGAAAGGGCCGCAGCAGCGTCAACAGCAGCGCCAGCAGAAAAACCGCAACCAGCAGCACGGCCGTAATTTCTCGAAAAACAACGGCGCACACCGCAATTCGTCGAAATAAAAGGTGCGCATATCCGGAATTTTGCTATATTTGTAAGCATTTAACTGCGATAACAAAGATAAATGAACAAACAAACGCTTTTCGTGTCCTTGACTACGGCCGTGATGTTGTGTGCGTGCCAGTCGTCGAAGGTGAAGATTTCAGGCCGCTTTGTCGGCAACGACGCCAAGAATGTTTACCTCGAGCAAGTGTTACCCCTGACGCAGTCGGTCATCGACTCCGCTGTGCTCGACAAGGAGGGCAATTACCGTTTCGAGCTGAAGGGCGTGACGAAAACCCCGTCGCTCTATAATATTATATATAACGGTGAGCGCATACCGCTGTTTCTGGCGGGCGGCGACCGGCTGACGCTGAACTCCGTGGGCAGTGTCGTCCGTAACTATACGGTCGACGGCTCGAAGGAGTCGGAGTTGCTGCGGCAGTTCTACCAGGCTTTCGTCACCGGGGCGCAGCAGTTGGACAACATTGCCGCGCAGTTCGCCAAGACCGACCTTTCGGAGGATGTCCGCAAGGCGCTGGTCAAAGAGTATACGGCCGAATATTACCGCATACGCCGCGAGCAGCTGCGCTTCATCATCGAGAACAAAACGTCGCTGGCTGCGGTTTACGCGCTTTACCAGCGGCTTCCGGGCGACACCTACCTGTTCAACGGCGACAGCGACGTGGTCTATTTCCGCACGGTGGCCGAAGCCCTCGAGCAGAGTTATCCCGATTCGCCCTACCTGCAGTCGCTCCTGGGCGAAATCGCCCGCATGGACGCCCGTATCAGCCTCTCGTCGCAGATCACCGAAGCGGGCTATCCCGACCTGGAGATGTCGGACATCTACGGCAAGAAAATCCGCCTTTCGTCGCTCGCGGGCAAAGTCGTGCTGATCGACTTCTGGTCGGCGGAGCTGGGCAACAGCAATACGCTCAATGCGGAATTGAAAGAACTTTACAAGAAATATGCCGACGCCCCGACCTCGTTCGAGGTTTACCAGGTGGCTGTCGATACGTCGAAACCCGTGTGGATTACGGCCGTACAGGAACAGCAGCTGCCGTGGATTTCGGTGAGCGACCTGCGCGGGCGCGCCTCGTCTTCGCTCGGGCTTTACAACGTACAGAAACTTCCGGCCAACTTCCTCATCGACAAGGAGGGGACGATTGTGGCCAAGGACATTTACGGCAAGAGCCTCGAACAGAAACTGGACGAGCTGACGAAATAGCGTCCGGCTTCCGGGGCGTTTTCCCGCACGCTTCGTCCGGGCGGGTTTGTAAACACGGCGCTCCGCAGCGGAGGGAATTTCCTGCAACAGGCGGGCCGCCTGGATTAGTAAAGATTTATTATGTATTATTTCGCGTCCGATATTCATCTGGGAGCAGGCGGTGATGCGCAGGCAAAGCAGACCGAACGCCGCTTCGTCGGCTGGCTCGACGACGTCGCGCGGGATGCGGAGGCGATTTTCCTGGTCGGCGACGTTTTCGATTTCTGGTTCGAATACCGGGGCGTCGTGCCCAAGGGCTTCGTGCGGACGCTCGGCAAACTGGCCGAACTGACCGATCGGGGCGTGCGGGTGGTTTTCTTCACAGGCAACCACGACATGTGGGTCGGGGAGTACCTCGCCCGCGAATGCGGTATCGAGATTTACACTTCGCCGCAGCAGTTTTGCCTGAACGGCAGACACGTCTTCGTCGCCCACGGCGACAACATGAATATCGACGGACAGCCGATGCTCAAATTCCTCAATACGGTATTTCGCTCACGTACGTTGCGCTGGCTCTTCTCGTGGCTGGTGCATCCCGATTTGGCGATGCGCTTCGGCCATTGGTGGAGCGGCAAGTCGCGCAAGTCGCACAATGCGGCGGGAGGCTTCGACGCCTCGCTTACCGAGCCGCTGATCGAATATGCCCGCAGGTACGCCGCCACGCACGAGGTCGACCATTTCGTTTTCGGACATATGCATTTCCCGCGCGATTTCCGCGAGGTAGGGCTGCACGTGGTGAACCTCGGCTGCTGGGAGAAGCGTCCCGCCTATGCCGTGCTGGACGCATCGGGTGAAATGACGTTAAAAATACTCGGACAATGAAACAATACCTCGACCTGCTGCGCCGTATTAAAGCCGAAGGCGTCGTTCGCGGCGACCGCACCGGCACGGGCACCCAAGGCATATTCGGCCACCAGATGCGCTTCGACCTCGCGGCGGGTTTTCCCCTGCTCACGACCAAGAAAGTGTTCCTCAAAGGCGTCATTCACGAACTGCTGTGGTTCCTGGCAGGCGATACCAATATCAAATACCTTGTGGACAACGGCGTTCATATCTGGGACAACGATGCATACCGCTACTACAACGAACTCTGTGTCCGCCACGGCGTACTGCCCGTAGACCGGGATACGTTCCTGCGCGCCGCACAGGAGGGTGTCGAGTCGCCGATCGAAGGGTACAGGTTCGGCGACCTGAACCACGTCTACGGCTACCAGTGGCGCAGCTGGCCCAAACCCGACGGCGGTTTCGTCGACCAGATTGCACAGGCGGTCGAGCTCATAAAGCGCAATCCCGAGTCGCGGCGCATCGTCGTTTCGGCATGGAACGCCGCCGAGGTGGAGGAGATGGCCCTGCCTCCGTGCCATGTGCTGTTCCAGTTCTATGTGGCCGGCGGGAAACTCTCGTGCCAATTGTACCAGCGCAGTGCCGATACGTTTCTCGGCGTGCCGTTCAATATTGCGTCGTACGCCTTGCTGACACTCATGACGGCGCAGGTATGCGGCCTCGAGCCCGGCGAGTTCGTTCATACGCTCGGCGATACGCACCTCTACCTGAACCACCTGGAGCAGGTGGACGAACAACTTGCGCGCGCACCCCGCCCGCTGCCCGCGATGCGGCTCAATCCGGCGGTGAAGTCGCTCTTCGACTTCCGCTACGACGATTTCACGCTCGAAGGTTACGATCCGTGGCCGGCAATCAAGGCGCCGATGTCGTTCTGACGCCTTTTGCGGAGGGCCGGATTGTCCGGGTGTTATGTTGCAGGGCGAAAACAAATCCCTGAAGACGACTGCGGATTTGTCGTGAAGGCCCGTCGAAAAGCGGAAGAACCGCAGAAGAGGGGAAACAGGCTGTTGTCGCGGATGGAGTTCCGGCGGACTGCGGCGCAGGACACGTAAAAAAAATGAAATTATGATAAGCATCATCGTAGCCGTCGCCGAAAACGGCGTGATCGGCGACAAGAACGCCCTGTTGTGGCATATTTCCGAAGACCTGAAGTATTTCAAGTCCGTCACCTCGGGCCATCCCGTCATTATGGGCCGCAAAACCTATGAATCGCTCGGGCGGCCGCTGCCCAACCGCACCAATGTGGTCGTCACGCGGCAGGAGATGGAGATTCCGGGGTGCAGGGTGGCCCATTCGCTCGAACAGGCCGTGGCGCTGTTCCCGGCCGACGAGGAGGTGTTCGTTATCGGCGGCGCGCAGATTTACGCGCAGGCGCTGCCCCTTGCCGATCGCTTCTACCTGACGCGGGTTTTCCATGCCTACGAGGGCGATACTCGTTTTCCGGAATGGAACGACGCCGAGTGGCGGCTCGTATCCTCTGAATCTTTCGCCGCGGGTGCCAATTACCCCTATCCCTTTGCTTTCGAGCGCTACGAACGGCGGTAGTGCAATCCCGGTGAATCTTCCTTTTCGGAGGGGATTCGGAAGGGGCGGTGACGTCTGCCGCCTGCGGGACGCCGTAGCTTGCGCGCGGCGGGATTTTGTACGGCGCAGGGGAGTTTCTCCGGGCCCGGTTCTGTCGTGAGCGGGTTAATTTACGTATTTATACCACTGTGCGGCTCGTCCGTAATCCCTACCTTTGCACTGCAAAGGTTTTTTTATGCTTCCCGTTCTCTGCTTTTTTGTCCCTGTTCCTGTTGCGCGCGACCGCAGCGGGCTGCGACAGGGCAGGCGATGCGGTGTTTGCAGGACGGCAGCGACAGGAGCGGTGTGTGTCACGCGGGAAGCCTCTCCCCGGGGTGGCGGACACGGTGGAAGCCGGGAGCGGAAAGACCTTGAAAAATGAAACGAGGTGAATTTATGACTACCAAATATTTCGATATGCTGATGGAGGATGTACGGATGAAGGAGGGCCTTCAGTCGTGCATGAACTGTGGTGTCTGCACGGGCGTATGTCCTGCGGCCGAGTTCTATAACTACGATCCCCGTCAGATTGTCAACATCGTGCAGACGCGCGACGACGAGGCCATCGAGGAGCTGCTCAAGAGCGACACAATCTGGTATTGCGGCGAGTGCATGTCGTGCCGTCCGCGCTGTCCGCGCGGCAATACGCCGGGATATGTGATACAGGCGCTGCGTACGCTGTCGCAGAAACTGGGTTTCTTCGTCGAGAGCGAGAAAGGCCGTCAGCAACTGGCCCTCAAGCGGATTATCGGTGAAAACATTCTGCGTACGGGCTACTGCATCGTGCCGCGGTTGGTCAAGCCCGAGCTGCATCCCGAGCAGGGAACCGTCTGGCAGTGGATATACGACAACGACAAGGAGGTTTACGGCCAGTTCACGCCGGTCTACATGCGACACGGCGCAGGAGCCCTGCGCCGCCTGGACGAAGAGTCTTTGGAGGAGATAAACCGTATTTTCGAGGTCAGCGGCGGCAAGCGGATGTTCGACACCATCGAGGAGCATTCCGACCGCAAGGCCCGCGAACTGGGTTACGAAGAGGGAGCCGACCAGCAGTACATGATGGATGTTTTCCTCAATAACAGCAACGAACACTATTAGGCCATGATGAAGCGTGCAAGCTGGAAAGAATACCAGAAACAGATAGCCGAAGACAATTATTATTACGGGCGCAGCTGTATCCGCCAGAACTTTTTCCCCGGAAGCGAAAAGGCGTTCATCGATATTTTGCGTAACGATCTGGGCAAGGATTTGCTGGACGATCCGCTGCACTCGTCGTGTACGGGGATCGGCTACCACTCGGACATCGTGCCGCTCGAAACCATCATGACCGTCGTGGCGCGGCAGTTCGCGCTGATGACCGATTCGGGTTATGAGAATTTCGTCACCTCGTGCATCACTTCGTTCGGCGTTTATTCGGAGATACTGGCCACGTGGCACGAGTTCCCCGAAACCGAGCAGAAGGCGCGCGAGAACCTCTATAAAGCCACGGGACGCGAATTCCGCAAGCCTGCGAGCCTGGCCCACACTTCCGATGTGATGTTCCATTTCCGCGAACAGATCGCTGCCAAGGCCCGGCACAGGTTGGTGAACGCCCAGACGGGCGAACCGCTCAAAGTCGTGGAGCACATCGGCTGTCACTATGCCAAGATATTCCCCAAGTCGGGTATCGGTGGCTCGGAGTTTCCCTACGTACTGGCCGGCATGGTCGAGTCGTGGGGCGGCGAGTGCGTGGACTACCCCGAACGCCGGCACTGCTGCGGTTTCGGGTTCCGCAACTACCTCGTGCAGGCCAACCGCGGCTATTCGATTGCCAATTCGCACAAGAAGCTGGAGAGCATGGCCCCGTACAAGCCCGATTTCATCGTGGCGAACTGCCCGGGGTGTGCGATGTTTCTTGACAAATGGCAGTACACGATTGCCGAGATGGAGGGTACGACCTACGGCGAGAACGGCCACGGCATCCCGGTGCTGACCTACGAGGAGATGGCCGGGCTGGTGCTCGGTTACGACCCGTGGGCGCTGGGCATGCAGATGCACCAGGTCGACGTCGAACCGCTGCTGGACAAGATGGGCGTCGAGTACGACCCTGCGGCCAAATACCTGGGACGCAACGGTAAATACATCGGTAAACCCGCGTCGGCGGTGGTTAACTGCTGTCCGACGGACACGATATACGATATCAGGGAATAGGAATTATGGACTGCGGAACGGACCGCCGTGCTTCGGCGGCAGCGGCGCGCGGGCCCCGGTCGGGGCGGACGGATATGCAAACACGGGCGCAAGCTGCGAAGGCATATTGCCGGACATGCAGCGGTTTGGAAACGCATTAGATTGGAGGAATGAAAAAACGAGTTATCGTCATAGGCGGCGGCGTTGCGGGCATGCAGACGGCCCTGCGCCTTGCAGAACAGGGTGTCGAGCCCGTAATCATCGAAAAGGAGGCCGAACTGGGCGGCAAGCTCCGGGGCTGGCATGTGCTGTTCCCGTCGTTTACGCCCGCGTCGGAGGTGCTGACCGAACTGCGGCGGCGCATTGCGGAATGCGGCATCGAGGTGCTGACCCGTACCGAAGCCGCAGGTTTTACCCGCGAGGGAGTTCGGCTGATTGACGGCCGTATGCTGGCGTGCGATTCGGTGGTCGTCTGCTCGGGCTTTACGCTCTTCGACGCCTCGATCAAGGAGGAGTACGGCTACGGCATCTACGACAACGTTTTCACGACGGTCGACATCGAGCGGATGCTCAACGAGGGCCGGGTGGCGAAAGCCGACGGTTCGCGTCCCAAGCGCATTGCGTTCCTGCACTGTGTGGGTTCGCGCGACGAAAAGGTCTGCCAGCAGCACTGTTCCAAGGTGTGCTGCATCACGGGCGTGAAGCAGGCTATGGAGATGAAGCAGATGTTCCCCGAGGCAGACGTGTTCAATTTCTACATGGACATCCGCATGTTCGGCCCCGGTTACGAGGAGATGTACCGCGAGGCGCAGCAGAAATATAATATCCATTTCGTTCGCGGTCGTATTTCGGAGGCCAGTCCGATGATCGACGGGCGTGTGCAGATCAAGGCCGAGGATACGCTCACGGGCCGTCCGCTGCGCATGAGCGTCGACATGCTGGTGCTGATCGTCGGCATGCGGGCCAACGACGACAACGCCGCTTTTGCCGAAGGCGCCGGGCTGAACCGCGCGCAGAGCGGTTTCATGGCGCCGCGCGACATGTTCCTCGGCAATGTGAAGAGCAATGTCGACGGCATTTTCTACGCCGGGACGGTTACGGCGCCGAAGAATATCGGCGAAACGTTGAACGAAGGAACGGCCGCTGCCGACGCTGCGGCCCGTTATGTGGGGGCGTAGCGTATGGCGGCGATTAATTTCGGATATACCATCTCGAAGCCGCGGGCGATCGACATCGACCGCAACAACCTGCGTAAGAGCGACGAAATTCTGCGCGAGATGCCCGAGCTGCAGGCCTGCATCGGCTGCGGCGCCTGCACGGCGGTCTGCACGGCGGGGAACCTCACGGAGTTCAATTTCCGCAAGGTGCACACGTTGGTGCGCCGCGGCGAGTACCAGGGGGCCTACGAGGAGATGAACAAGTGCATGCTGTGCGGCAAATGCCGCCTGGTCTGCCCCCGGGGAATCAATACGCGGGGCGTGGTGATGCTTATCAAACGTAAACTGGGGGATTTCTGACGATGACTTTTTTCGCACCATTCTGCTTGCCGTTCATGGTCGGCGCCGCGGTGATGTTCGCCGTGCTGCTGTGGAAGTGGGGCTCCTGGCTCTACTACCTGCCGCGTGCCGATAAGAAACGGATACTGTTCGGACTGCCGACGCGCCGCACCTTTGCCGCTGCGTGGGAGGTGGTGAGCGAGTCGCTGCTCCACCGTCGTATTTTCAAGGTCAACCCGCTGCTCGGCTACATGCATATGAGCCTGGCATTCGGCTGGTTTCTGCTGATTGCGGTGGGGTGGATCGAAACGATTGCCTACCTCGGATTCCGCTACGTGCCGCTTCAGGGCCATGTTTTTTTCAAATATTTCGCCACGGGCCTCGAACATAAACCGGTTTTCGACTTCCTGATGGATTTGCTGCTGCTGTTCGTCCTTTCGGGCGTGGCGCTGGCATGGGGCAAGCGTTTCTTCTCGAAAACGATGGGTATGCGGCGCACTACGAAACATGTTTTGGGCGACCGTATCGCGCTGTCCGCCCTGTGGTTCGTCTTTCCGGTGCGGCTGATTGCCGAAAGTACGACCTGCGCCCTTTACGGCGGCGGGGGATTCCTCACCGGCTCGCTGGGCGGATGGATGTCCGCACACATGGGCACCCTTGCGCTGATGAACCTCGAAAGCGTGGCGTGGTGGCTCTACTCCTCGTGCCTCGGCATTTTCTTCGTGGCGCTGCCGTTCTCGCGTTACATGCATATTTTCACCGAGATACCCCTTATCTTCCTGCGGCATTACAAACTCCGTTCGGGTGAGAAAGAGGGCTCGTTCGACCATTTCCAGGTCGAGGCCTGCTCGCGCTGCGGCATCTGCATCGACCCTTGTCAGTTACAGAACGTGCTGGGAATCAACGATGTACAGTCGGTCTACTTCCTGCGCGACCGCCGCTATAAAATGCTGCGCCTGCAGGTGGCCGACAACTGCCTGATGTGCGGCCGTTGTGCCGAGAGATGTCCGGTGGACATCGACCTCAATACCCTGCGGCTCAACTCGCGCGACACGATGCGCAATGTTCCCGACGAGAAGCGTTACGGCTATTTCAAGGGGCTCGACCGCTCCTCGGGCGAGGGTAAAGTGGGCTATTTCGCGGGTTGCATGACCCTGCTGACGCCCCGCACGATGTCGGCGATGGACAAGGTGTTCCGCGCTGCGGGCGAAGAGGTCTGGTGGGCCGACCGCGAGGGCGGCGTATGCTGCGGCCGGCCGCTGAAACTGGCCGGGGAGACCGACTCGGCGCGCAAGATGATGCGCTACAATACCGATTTGTTCCGCAAGCACGGTATCACGACGCTCGTGACTTCCTGCCCGATTTGCCTCAAGGTTTTCCGCGAGGATTACGCATTGGAGGGGGTCGAGGTGTTGCACCATTCGGAGTATATTCTGCGGCTTATCGAGTCCGGGAGGCTGCACGTCGGACACGGGACGACGCGGTATACGTACCACGACCCCTGCGAGCTGGGACGCGGCAGCGGCATTTACGACGAGCCGCGTGCCGTCATCGAAGCGGTCGGCGAACTGCTCGAGCCCGCAGAAACCCGCGAAAACGCGCCCTGCTGCGGCTCGTCGGTCGCCAACACGGCCATTTCCGACGGACAGCAGGTGCGGATTGCGACATCCGTGGCCGCAGAACTCGAGGCGACGGGTGCCGAGGTAATCGTTACGGCCTGTCCTTTGTGCAAGAAGGCCATCGGCCGCGGCACGAAAGGCGAAGTCCGCGACCTGGCGGAAATCGTCGCGGCCAATATCCGTTGATTGGGAAGGACGATGCGTGGGGCGAATGGGCTCCGCGGACAGTGTGTGCGGTTTTCACTCCGGCCTGTTTGGGGGGAGCCGAAAACCTACGGAAAAATCAGCGTGGAGAGGGCCTGCGAAAAATATTGGAACATTTTTTGCGGCTGATTGATAGTGCGATAAGCGGTCTGCAGAGGGAACTTGCGCAGAATTATTTGTAAAGTCCGAATTTTTGTCTTATCTTTGCACACGCAAAAGCGATAGTACATCACTGAAGATATATCGCGGGATGGAGCAGTTGGCAGCTCGTCGGGCTCATAACCCGAAGGTCGGAGGTTCGAGTCCTCCTCCCGCTACCAAAGGTTCGAGAAATCGAACCTTTTTTGTTTTATTTTTGAAATCCCCATCTTGAATGTGATGAAAAAATTCCGCAGGCGGGTTTAAGGTACTGTTTCTGGTGACGCTTTTGCCTGCCGGGCGATTCCGGTCTTGTCAGTAACCACCGCTTTCTATCGTATACAGCACATCGAATAGCGTATTGGCGAACTCCCCGCGGTCTTTGTAGACTTTGTTCCCTTTGACCGTGTATACGATGTCGAGAATGAATGAACTGTCCCCTTTGTAAAACTGTCCGTTCCTTACCGTAAACAACACGTCGAACCAGGTTGCGAATGTGACGTTACCCCGGTATATCCGGTTGCCCTGGATGGAGTATACCGCATCGTAAGGCCAGGTGTTGTTGCCCTCGAAAATCCGCCCGTCCCTTATCGTATACAGGGCGTCGAGCGTGGACGCGAACCGGCCGTCGCCCTTGTACACCTTGCCGTCCCGGAACGTATACACGGCATCCAGCGGGTTGGTGCCGTAACCGCGGTAGATTACCCCGTTTCCGTTCCGGATACACATGGCGGCGATGAGCAGGATGTCCTCCGCCTCGTCGTCGTTTCCTGCGAAAGCGCCCGGTGTGAGCGATAGCAGGCCGCAGAGCAGTAAAATTTTCAGTTTCATGGTGCCGGATTGTTTGTATGGATAGGCAGGCGGATATGCCGGCGGTCAGATGCCGTGTTCCCGCATCACCTGTCTGAAGATGTTTTTCACGACGATTTTGTGGAACGGACGGATGAGGTTGAAATAGGCTACGCCCAGTTTGTTGTGGAATTGTACCAGCGTCGTGATATAGACGTCGCGCTCCTCGATATAGATTGAAAAATAGGCTTTCAGGTGTTTGTCGTCGAGGGAGATGACGGATTCGTCCGCCGAATGGGCCACTGCGGACATGAGTCCGTAATCCTTGCCTTTCAGCAGGGCTTCTTTCAGTTCCTCGCTGTTGTCGGCCGTCCCGGTCTTCAGCCCGAACGGCCTGACCAGCAGGTCGCGAATTTTGAACAGCACATTCAGCCATGCGGGCATCGTCGTCCAGAATGCGGCCATCAGTTCATTGGGGGAAACCGGTTGCGTGCCCGGCAGCCGTCCGCGGAAGCAGTCGCTGTAATCCATGGCGGGGTATCGTGCGAGCAGGGAGTTTGCCGGGAGCGGCGATCGGTGTATTTTCATGTTTGCAGGGAGGCCTGGCGTTGGTTTCGGTGGAGAGCCGGGTTTCTGTCGTAAAGCTAACGATTATTCGGGAATATCCGGCTTTATGTGTGCTTTTTTATCGGGCGGAGTTTACGGACCTCACTTCGCAGGTGTAAATGGCAGCGGCCCTTCCCGAAAACCGGAAAGGGCCGCCGTCGTTTGGTATGCGCGTTATTCGGGCCTGAACTCCAGGACGATTTTCCCGTTGGCAGGATGCAGCGTAAATACGCTTGCTGCCGAGGGGCCGTTGGTGGTGACGGTTCCTTTCAGGCAGTCGAAAGCGTAGCCGAAACCGCCGTGCGATGCCGTGACCCGTTTTGCGCCGAATGCCGTGAAAGGCAGTTCGGCTTTCGGGGCCGTTGTCAGTTCCAGTATCCATTCGGCCTCTTGAGGGCCGGATATTTCCATTTTATCCTCCGAAAGCAGGATGTCGAGTTCGCCGCCCTCCGTCATCGGCCATTCGATTTGCATTTTGTCCTTGCCTTTTTCGCGGACTGCGGGTGCCGTGCCCTGCGCCTCGCTCCAGCTGCCGTCGGCTTTGCGGAACATGACGCGCAGGCCGGCCAGTTGCTCCTGCGTACTCCACATGCAGCCGTCGACGACGGGCAGTGTGGTGTAGACGCATTGGTTCGTGGTGCCGGCTTTGCGGTAGTAGTCCGACTCCATGCGCTCGTCGAACAGGTGGATGTCGCGGATGCAGAACGTGTCGCCCTCCCATAGCAGGTTGGTGCGGTAGTAGCGGCTGTTGTACCATACGGTCTTGCGATTTTTCGCGCGGTAGTCGGTCAGGGCCGATACGGCTGTCGGGGGCGTTGTCGGGAAGTGTTTCCGGAACCAGGCGCCCGATTCGGTGAGTGTTTCCACCCGTATTTTGCCTTCTCGGAAGAGGTTTGCCAGCAGGGGTATCTGAATGTTGAGGCCTTTTTCCATGCCGGGCCATGTGAACGAGTTCTCCTGGCCGGCCTGCGTGTATCCGAATGCCAGGCAGGGCTCCTCGAAAATCGACTTGAAGAACCACTCCACCCACCGGCGGCTCGCGCCGCTGTCGCCGTAGACGGGTTCCAGCGAGATGACGCCCTGCAGGGCTCCGCCGACGCAGTTGTCGTACTGGTAAATCGGGTCGCTGCCCAGCATGCGGAATACCGGGACGGGAATCTGTCCCCGGCGGGTCTGGGCGGGCATGTAGGCGTTGATACGGCTGGGGTAGTAGGCCTGATTCCAGTAGCCGCCCCAGAGCGTATATCCGTCGGTGCCGATTTGGTCTTTGCAGTTGCACGAGGACACGATGCCGTACTTGTCGTACATGTAGCCCAGCGTATAGGCATCGATGAACCACGAGCCGATGGCCGTCGGGTATTTGCCGAATACCTCCCTGAATTTCTCCATGTAGACGTCCACCAGCTTGCGGCGCTCCTCGGGGGTGTAGCCCGTCGCGAAGCCCACGTCGGCATGCCAGTCCCACGGATAGCGGCCGCGCCACTTGAGCCCTGCGGCCTCCACGTGGGGCTGCGTAATCTCCCACCAGCCTCCCACCTCGGTGCCGGGATAGACTTTGCGGGTCAGCAGTTCCTTGTAACGGGGATTGATAAGTGCGTCGTATTGCAACAGGAATGTGGCCGGGAGTTCGTATTCGGCCAGTTGGGCGACCTGGCGCGCAACGGTTTCGTAGAGTACCGTTTCGGTAATCTCCTCGCTGCGCGGCTCGATGTTGCGGATGAAATTGACGATGTTGACGATGCGGGGAGCCTTTTCGGCGGCCTGCGCGGAAAAGCCTGCGCAGCAAAGTGCAATCAGAAGTAATTTGAAAGGTTTCATGATTTATTGTTTCGGGTATACAAATATATGCAGCAGATCCGAAAGCAGCCAACTCCGGTGCGCATTTTGCAGGAAAACGTACGTAATATGCTAAAATCCGTACCTATGAAAGAGAACAAGGAAACGACCTGCACGCCCTGCGAGCAGAATTTCGAACACAAAATCGACGAGTTGGTCAAGGAGGGCAAAGCCCCGACGACCGGTGAACGCGCAAAGAAAGAGGCCGAAGTCAAAGCCGCTTTCACAGAACACGGCAAAGACGGGAAGTAGCCGCCGCAGAGGAACAGGGGCTTGCGTATCGAATACGCAGGCCCCTGTTTGCCAGAATATTCGCCCTGGGAAAAGGCAAAATCCGTAAGTTTGCCGATTTTCCGCGGAAATGATTATCTTTACGCGGTTAATTAGGTTAGCATATGGTGAAAAAGAATATTCTGGGCACCATCGGGAACACTCCGATGGTGCGGATCAACCGGCTGTGCCCCAATCCGAAAGTCAACATATATGCGAAGCTCGAGGGGTTCAACCCCACGGGCAGCATCAAAGACCGCATTGCGCTCCGGATGGTCGAGGAGGCCGAACAGGACGGGCGCCTGGTGCCCGGCAAGACCATTATCGAACCGACTTCGGGCAATACGGGTATCGGCCTGGCCATTGTCGGCATCGTCAAGGGGTATCCCGTGGAGATTGTGATGAGCAGCGCCGTGTCGGTCGAGCGGCGGAAAATCATCCGTTCCTACGGGGCGAAGGTGACCCTGACACCGGCCGAGGAGGGTACCGACGGCGCAATCCGCCTGGCGCGCCGGAAAGTGGCTGAAGAGCCCGGTAAATATTTCATGCCCGACCAGTTCGCCAATGCGAGCAACTACCTGGCGCACTACCAGTCCACGGCGCTGGAAATCTGGCAGCAGACCGGCGGGCGAATCGACTACCTCGTCTGTGCCATCGGCACGTCGGGTACGCTGATGGGGCTTTCGCGCTTCCTGAAAGTGATGAAACCCGACATCAGGGTGGTTTGCGCCCAGCCTATCCGGGGCCATTATATCCAGGGCCTGAAAAATATGGAGGAGGCCATCGTTCCCGACATTTACGACCCTTCGCAGATCGACATGCAGGAGATGGTCGAGAGCGAAGAGGCGATAGCCATGGCCCGGGAAATCATTGCCCGCGAGGCGATTTTCGCCGGGATGAGCAGCGGTGCCGCGATGCTGGCGGCCATACGTACGGCGCAGCGCATCGAGAAGGGCAACATTGTGGTGGTATTCCCCGACCGGGCCGAGAAGTATTTGAGTACGACGATGTTCGACGAATTTTCGGACTGACCGGGCCGTCCGGAAAAAAGGGCCTGCAACCTTTCGGTTGCAGGCCCTTTTGCGTGGCGGCATGCGGCCCTTATTTCTGTGCGTCGTATGCTTCGACGCCGCTTTTCAGGAATTTCACGAACCCGTCGACGTTGAGGTCGTAGCCGCGCGGCGGCACGAGCGTTTTGCCGTTGCGGCCCTGCAATACGTAATAGGGCTGTGCATTGACCCCGAATGTTTTGAGGGCGAAATACGAGTTGATTTTTCCGAGGCTCTTGAGCACCTTGCCCGAGTCGGTGGTCACCCATTCGTTTTCGGGCAGCACTTTCTTGTCGTCGGAATAGAGCGCCACGATTACGTAGTCGTTGCGCAGGATGTCCAATACCTGCGGGTCGGACCATACGCGGGCTTCCATTTCACGGCAGTTGACGCAGCCGTGTCCCGTGAAGTCGATGAACAGCGGTTTCCCGACTTTCGCGGCATAGGCTTCCGCCTCCTTGAGGTCGAAAAATCCCTCGAGTCCGTGCGGCAGGTGGAGGAAGTCGCTGTGTTTGGGTTTCTTCCCGTCGACGGTCAGCAGCATGCGCGCATCCTCTCCCGCTGTCGCGGCCGGCCCGCCCTGTCCTACTACGAAATCCTGTGTGTGCAGGGGTGGCAGGTAGCCCGAAAGGCCCTTGAGGGGCGCTCCCCACATGCCCGGAATCAGGTATACGACGAATGAGAACGTGATAATCGCCAGCGCCAGCCGTCCCACCCCGAGGCAGGGCATGTCGCTGTCGTGCGCGAATTTGATTTTACCGAGCAGGTAAAGTCCCAGCAGGGAGAACGTCACGATCCAGACAGCCAGATATATCTCCCTGTCGAGCAGCCCCCAGTGGTAGGTCTGGTCGGCGACCGAGAGGAATTTCATGCCCAGTGCGACTTCGATGAAGCCCAGCACGACCTTTACGGAGTTGAGCCAGCCGCCGCTCTTGGGCAGCTTTTTGAGTACCGAAGGGAAGAATGCGAAAATCGTGAACGGCAGCGCGAATGCGACGGAGAACGCCAGCATGGTGACAATCGGGCTCCAGAATTCGCCTGCGGTCGATTTGATGAGTACCGAACCTACGATCGGGCCTGTGCAGGAGAACGATACCAGTACGAGGGTCAGGGCCATGAAGAAGATGCCTGCAAGCCCTTTCGAGTCGGCTTTCGAATCGCTCTTGTTGACCATCCACGAGGGCATGGTGATTTCGAACGCGCCGAAGAACGAAGCGGCGAAGACCATGAACACCAGGAAGAAGAGCACGTTCGGCAGCCAGTGCGTTGCCAGCCAGTTGAAGATGTCGGCTGTTACGGCGTCACCGCCCACTAAGCGGGTGATAAGGATTATCGCCGCGATGGGCAGCGTGTAGAGGGCCACGATGAAGAAGCCGTACATGCCGGCGCGGAAGCGTCCCATGGCGGGGCTTCCCGAACTTTTCATGAAGAACGATACGGTCATCGGCACCATCGGGAATACGCAGGGGGTCAGCAGGGCGGCGAAGCCCCAGAGGATGGCTTCGATAATCAGCGCCCACAGCGTGCCGTTGCCTGCGGCGTCCTTCTGTGTCGGGGCGACCGTTGCATCATGTGCTGCGGTGGCTGAAACGCCGCCGGATTTACCGTCGGCCGCGCCGTTTTCGACAGTTGCTGCCGTGTTGCCGGCAGCTGCCGTGCCGGGCTGTGCCGTCAACTCGACGGTCATCTGCGTGTCCTCGGGCGGCATGCAGCTCGTGTCGTCGCAGATCATCCACTCGAGTTCGGCCGTGACGGCGGCTTTCGCGGCCGTGAGTTTCACTTTCTGGGCGAAGCGGGCCTTGCCGGCAAAGGTGCCGATTTCCATTTCGAACGTTTTATCGTAATGTCGCTCGGGTGTCGAAAGCTGCTCCACGCCGCCCTCGAGCGTCACGCCCTCGCCCGGGGTGAACGTGATGGTCGTGGCATTGGGGCCTCCCTCGTAGGGGCCCATGTCGTACATATGGTAAGGTGCGGGGATCGACGCTTCGAGAATGATCCTGTAGGCGTCGCCCTCCAGGTGTTCCACGGAGCTTTTCCAGTTGACGCTCTGGGCTGTCGCCGCCGTGAAAGCGAACAGTGCCGTTATGGCCGGCAGCAGGGTACGAAACAGATTGTGCATAGTCGTATCGCTTTATAATTTGCGCAAATATACGTGTTTTTTACGGATAAATTGCTACATTCGCACGATGATTCGCCTCGCGCTCATAATCGCTACGTATAATCGTGCCGAACAACTCGTTGCGGTACTCGAATCCGTCGTACGGCAGGATTTGCCCGCCGGCGAATGGGAGTGCGTGGTGGTGGACAACAACTCGACGGACGACACGCCGGCACGTTTCGGAGCGTTTGTAGCCGCGCATCCGGGGTTCAACCTGCGCATGGTGTGCGAAACTGCGCCGGGCGTTTCCTGCGCCCGCAACCGGGGAATTGCCGAAACCACGGCGCCTTGCCTGGCAATCATCGACGACGACGAGCGGATTAATCCGGGGTTCGTCCGGGCGTATGCCGATTTTTTCGATGCGTGCCCCGATGCCCTCGCGGCCGGGGGGCGCATCGTTCCGGAGTATGTTACGGGACGTCCGGCGTGGATGTCGAGATACACCGAGGTGCCGATTGCCAATCCGATGGATTTCGGAGACGCCGTCCGGCCGTTCCCTGCGGGCCGGATACCGGGCGGCGGCAACATGGCCCTGCGGCGCTCGGCTGTGGAGCGCTACGGCAGCTTCGATCCCGCGCTGGGGCGTGTCGGCGGGAAACTCATCGGCGGGGAGGAGAGCGATCTCTTCGAACGCATGCTCCGCGGCGGCGAAACGCTGTGGTATGTGCCGGGAGCCGTAATGTGGCATATTATTCCGCCTGAAAAACTCACAGGGGATTATTTCCGCCGCCTGTGCTATAACGTGGGCGTGAGCCAGCGCATGCGGGCCCGAACCGGCCGCACTTATCCCAAGGCCGTCGTGCGCGAGTGTCTGAAATGGGGGGCGACGCTGTTGCTGGCCCTTACGATGCGTCCCTGCAAATCGCTTTGGCTGATGCGTATGCGGTACGGAATCAGCCGGGGCCTTTTCTCTCGGACAGACGACTGATTCGGCTGCCGCGACGCGTTAACTGTGGCCGGTAATTTCTTTGCCGAGGTAGCGGCAAAGCATGATGTAACACATGTAGAGTGCCAATGCGGGACGATCTTCCTCGCTTCGGGGCGACCGGTTGAGCACCATGTCCGAAAATCGCCCGAAATCTTTCCCGTCCAGTTTCCCTGTTTCTCCCAGAATATGGAATGTTTCGAAATCGTCACGCTGCTCCTCGCAGTTCGGCTCCAGTTCGGCGATTTCGAAAAGCGGGGCGTTTAACCGGGTCAGGCAGCAGAACTCGGGTTTTCCGCCCCGTCCCAAATCCCGGTAAAATCCGATTACCTCCGTGTGCCCGATTCGGCAGGGCGGCAGGGCGGTTTCTTCGCACAGCTCCCTTTCCGCGGCTGCTTTCAGTGTCTCCCTGAAATCGGCCCCGGCCCTGAAATCCCGGAAATCAACCGAGCCCGAACCCGAGGGCGTCAGCCGGTCGGCCGAGGTGAGGGCCTTTTCGTTCTGGTGGAGGATAATGACATGTCCGTCCGTTGTAAGGGCCAGGGTGGAGATGCCGATGTGGTCGCTCATGATCGATTTTTCGAGCCGGCGTATCGGGTAGTTCGAAATGTTGGCAGGCGGCGTCATGCCCCAGCCGCTCTGGTGGGACAGCTTTTTCGTGTAGATTACATTGGTAAGGTACGAGTTGTAATAGCATCCCCGGCATACTTTGACGTACAGGTCGTTGCCGCTTTGCCCGAACTCCGAAGCCATGCATAGTTTCTGCTCGTTGTAGAAGCTGCCGTTTTTATTCTTCATTTCGTGCCATTTGCCGTTGAGGAACGGCAGCAGGATGTTGCGGTAGTTTTTGATGTATTTGAATGTCCGCTTCTCCTTGTCGCCGCAAAGCAGCGTATGGATTGGCTTTTCGCTTTGCAGCAGTCGGTTTACCGTGTCGCTGTATATCAGTGTCGTATCCGTAAAATCGATTGGGTCGGCTGTGTAAATCTCCTTTACCTCGTCGGCGATGACGGGCATTTCCCGCCGGCAGATGTCATGGAGGTTATAGTACGCTGTCTTGTGCGTATAGGCATAGAAATTCCTGATAAAACAGATTGTCTGCCATACGAGAGTCGTAAAGACCAGGAACAGGAAAAGGAACAGGTTGTCGGTGTTTATCAGGGTGCGGTAGTCGATGACCGAGTATGCCAGAATGGTGAGGTCGATGGCAATCGTGATGACGTTGATATAGCCGATCCGCTGGCCGTAGCGGATAAAATCGAGCCGGTTTCTGACCTTTGTTTTGAGCGTAATCCATGTTTTTCTCATCCCGACGGTATTTTATGCCGTAAAAATAACAATAAAAATCCCCGCTTTGTCCGAAACACGCATTTGTTTTTGTGCTCCGGCGATAAAAAAACCGCAGCCGTAAGACTGCGGTTCTGTTTTGTATTTCCCTTTTCAGAAGAGGTATTTCTCGTTCTTGACCTTGTTCACGAACCGCGAAATATCTTCCCAGGCCTCTTCGCCGAAAGTCGTGCCGACCACTTCGATGACCTTGCCGGCCGTGATGGCGCCGATGGTGCCGCACTGGCGCAGCGACAGTCCGTCGCAGAGTCCCGCGAGGAAGCCCGCGGCGTAGAAGTCGCCCGCCCCGGTCGTGTCGACGCGCTTGGCGGCGGCCATGATGCCGACGTGCACCACTTCGTCGCCGTGCTTGATCATGGCGCCCTTGATGCCGATTTTCACGACCGCCAGCTCGCATATCTCCGAGATGCTCTGCAGGGCGTTCAGCGGCTCGGCTTCGCAGGTAAAGGTCTTGGCCTCGTCCTCGTTGGCGAAAACGATGTCGACGAAATCCCGCACGAGGTTGCGCAGGAATTCGAGGTTTTCGGCCACGATGTTGAAGCTGGCCAAATCGATGGCGACTTTCAGCCCGCACTCCTTCGCCGTCTTTGCGGCCTTGCGGATCAGGTCGTGATCCTGCACGAGGTATCCCTCGATGTAGAGGCAGTCGTACGAGTCGAAAATCGCAGGCTCGATCTCCTCGGCGGTCATTTCGAGCGCCGCACCGAGGTAGGTCACCATCGTGCGCTCGCCGTCGGGCGAGATGAGCGATACGCATTTGCCCGAACGTTTCGTGCCGCGGAAGATAACCGGCTCGACGCCGAGGTTGTCGAGCGCCTGCACGAAGAAGTCGCCCGTCGTGTCCTGTCCCACCTTGCCGATGAACCCGACCTCGCAGCCCAGTTTGGCCATGGCGCGGATGGTGTTGCCCGCCGAGCCGCCGAGCGACAGCGAGTAGGGCAGTCCCGCCACGGATTTCGAAATTTCGGTCTGCAATTTGGTGTCCACGAGGCTCATCGAGCCCTTGGCGAGTTTGAAGCGACCCAGCACGGAGTCGGATTCCAGGTTGACCAGCATGTCCGTCAGGGCATTGCCGATGCCGATAACACGTTTCATTCGGTAAGTTCGGGATTGTGATTGATTATATGGAGAGTATTTTTACCAGTTCGAGGTCCCTGCGGTCGATGCCCTTGTCGTGCTTGACGGCCTTGGCGAACGGCACGTAGACGATTTTGCCGTTCATCGTGCCGATCATCACGTTGCGCTGCCCGTCGAGAATCGCCTCGATGGCCGCTTCGCCCATGCGCGAGGCGAGGATGCGGTCTACGGCCGTGGGCGAGCCTCCGCGTTGGATGTGGCCGAGGATCGTGACGCGTGCGTCGTACTGCGGGAACTCTTTCTTGACGCGTTCGGCCAGGGCCGTGGCGCCGCCCGTCTTGGGGTTCTCGGCCACGATGACGATTGCCGAGTTCTTGCTCTTGCGGAATCCGTTGTTGATGAGCTCGGCCAGTTGGTCGACCTCGGTGTCCATCTCGGGGATGATTGCCGCCTCGGAACCCGTGGCGATGGCGCTATTCAGTGCCAGATAGCCGGCCGTGTGTCCCATCACCTCGACGAAGAAGAGGCGCTCGTGGCTCGAAGCCGTGTCGCGCAGTTTGTCGACCGCCTCCACGATTGTATTCAGCGCCGTGTCGTAGCCGATGGTCGAGTCGGTGCCGCCCAAGTCGTTGTCAATCGTTCCGGGAAGTCCTACAATCGGGACGTTGTATTCTTCCGCGAAAATGCCGGCCCCGGTCAGCGACCCGTCGCCGCCGATGACCACCAATGCGTCGATTCCGGCTGCCACCATGTTGTCGTGCGCGGCCTTGCGGCCTTCGACGGTGGTGAATTCCTGGCTGCGGGCCGTCTTGAGGATGGTGCCGCCCAGCTGGATGATATTGCTCACGCTCTGGGACTTGAATTCCACGATTTCATTGAATACGAGTCCCTTGAATCCGCGCATGATACCCTTTACCTTGAATCCGTTATAGATTGCGCTGCGGGTTACCGCGCGTATCGCCGCATTCATGCCGGGGGCGTCGCCTCCCGATGTGAGAATGCCGATGCATTTGATGCCAGCCATAGTTTTTCGTTTAAAAAACAAAATCGTTCAAAGATAGTAACTTTTTTAAATATTTCAAAAAAACGAGGGCGGTACCCGTGGGTCCGCCCTGCGTTTTGAAAAAAACTTTTTATTTTACCTAACGCCTATGGCCTTATTCGGTCTGCTCCTGCGCCGTGTCTGTTTCGGCGGTTTTGCCGGTATCGACTTCCTCCGATGCCTTTTTGCCTTTGCCGGTCTGTATCTGCACCCGTTTGCCGTCGGCTTTCACCTCCAGTCCGGCCTTGTCCTTGTCGATCGTAATGTCGATGGACTTCTCCGGAACGCTGATGTGCAGCGTTTTCTGACCGTCCTCGATGACATTCTGGCTGTCGTATTCCTTCAGCAGCTTCTCGACCGTCGTCGTGTCGTTGTCGATGACTACCTCGGTGTTGAGCACCCGTTCGATCACGTTGCGCTTGGTGCGGAACCGATCGCCCACGTCCTCCCGGATGGCGATGCACGCACATGCGATGAAGCTTACGAGCCAGAGCAGGAAGATGACCAGCACGGTCGCGCCTCCGGGCTTACGCGAAGCGATGAGGCACATCAGTACGTAAATGAGCAGTATTACCGGAATCAATACAATAAATATGCCGAGAATCGGTACCCAGAGCGTCATGCCCAGCGGGAAGAAGGGGGCGAGCACGCCGCCGCCGCCAATGACGATGGCGAACAGCCCGATAATCAGGGCGCAGGCGCCCATGATGAGCCCGAATACGAGCAGTCCGGCAAAGAGCTTGAGTAGAATCAGTACCACCTTGCCGAATACCGATACGGCTTCAGCCACGATCGGTTTGGCTTTCACGTCGGGGTCGCAGCTCGATGCGGCTTCCGTGGTTTCGCGAATCGACTGTGCGGTGATTTTCTCGCCGTTCATTTCGAGTTTCTGCCGGGCCGTGCGGGCTGCCGGCACGGCGAACCACATGATGATGTAGCAGATGATGAAGATGCCGAACAGGTTGCCCATCATCGGGCCGGTCCAGTGCATGAACGGAATCCACTGCAGGAACGAGAGGAACATCGGCAGGAACATGCCCAGCCGCACCCATACGGGATCGACGTCGAAATATTTGCCGATGCCGGCGCAGACGCCGCCCAGTTTGGCGTTCTCCGTGTCGCGGTAGAGGCGGCGCGGAATGCGTGGTTCGTCGGGGGATTTGTCGGTGCTCTCCTCGGAGATGTCCTCTGCGGTGCCCATCTGCCGGATGATGTTCAGAATCAGTGGTTTCTCGACTACCCGGTCGTTGTTTTGCGCCGAGAGAATCAACTCTGCGATGCGGGCCTCGATGTCGGCGACGATTTCCGCTCCGTCGGGGGTGTCCCTGTAGGTCTTTTTCAGGCTTTCGAGGTAAACCTCCAACTCCTGGTAAGCGTCGGTGTCCATGGTGAACGCCACGCCCGATATGCTGCATTTTTTAACCTCTTTCATGGTTGTGTCGTTTGAGGATTAGTTTCTGCCGACGCTGCCGCCGCTCGACTTGCTGATGCTGGTCTGGCAGTCGCCCGTATAGCGAACCGAGCTGCCGCTCGACGCGTCGGCGCGGAGTTTGCCCGTACAGTTGACCGTGGCCTTTGCGGCGCTCGACGTGCTGACGGAGCAGTCGGCGACTGCGAAATCCCCGGCGGAGAGTTTCGAGGCCGAACTCATGTCGATGTTGCACGTTGCCGCCGAGCCTTTCAGCGTGATTTTCGAGGCGCTGGACGCATCCACCGTGCAGGAGGTCGCATTGATTTCGGCTTCGATTTTCGAAGCGCTCGATGCGGCTACCCGGCACTCTGCGGCTTTTACGGCCACCTCGATTTTTGCAGCGCTCGAAGCGTCAATCGAGAATTTGTCGGCCGTGAGGAGGGCGTCGCCCGTGATTTTTGCGGCGCTCGACGCGTCGAGCGACCGGATACGGCCGTTGGCCGGGATGGTGACGGTTACGTTCGCGTTCGAAACGTTGTTAATCGATTTGTCGATGCTTGCCGTCAGCCGGCCGCCTTTGGCTTTGACCTCCACATAGTCCATGATGTTGTCGTCGGCCTCGATGGTGATTTTGTCGGTCGCCTTGTCGGTGATGACGACTTTCACGGCGCGCGCGGCGTCCACCTGATCGAAAGCCGGGGCGTCGATGGTGCGCGAGATGATGTTGCCGCTGCCTTTGAGGCCTTTCCCGAAGAGGACGGAGGGCGCTGCGATGCAGACGAAATATGTGGTTGCGGTGATCATGGCGCCCAGCAGGACTGCGATCAAAAGTATTCTTTTCATGGTTGTAATTATTTAAGGGTTATTGTTTTCCGTGACGAATGACTTGTATCTGTCCCACCAGTTCGTCCCAGGCCTCATCGAGGGTTTTGAGGTATTCGCGTCCCTTTTCGGTCAGCGTGTAGTACTTGCGGGGCGGTCCCTGTGGGGATTCTTCCCAACGGTAGGTCAGAAGTCCCGAGTTCTTTTGCCGGGTGAGGATCGGGTACAGCGTACCCTCGACTACGATCATCTCGGCCTCTTTGAGTTCGGCGATGATCTTCGGAGCATACGAATCTTCGCGGGAGAGAATGGCGAGGATGCAGTACTCCAGGATTCCTTTGCGCATTTGCGCTTTTACGTTGTCTTCAGCCATAATGCTTTATTCGGTTAATCGCTTCGGTGCTTTCGGTACGATCAGCCAGAGGATGATGTAAACCCAGAGCGAAAGTCCGCCGAAAAGTACGAGAATCAGGGTTGCGATGCGTATGAGTGATGCGTCGAGTCCGAAAAATTCGGCCAGTCCGCCGCAGACGCCGGCTATGATGCCGTCGGACACGCGGTAAAGTCTTTTGGTGTTGTTCGTTGCCATGGTTTATCTTTTTTTACGGTTTATATTGAATTTCGGGGCGGGCTGTTCCGGGATGATGATCCAGAGGATGATATAGGCCCAGATGGATAGTCCGCCGAAAAGTATCAGGAACAGGGTGATGAGGCGCAGTACCGTCACGTCGACCTTGAAGAATTCGGCCAGTCCGCCGCAGATGCCTGCAATCGAACGGTCGGTGCGCGACCGGTAAAGCTTGCGGGGCTCCGCTTCCGCAGCCTCTTCGTCTTCCGCGGGTGCGGCGCTGCCGCGGCGTTCGCCGAAGTCCGAGGGCGCACCCATCCGGTGCATCGCCGCGCGTACCGTGTCGAGGGTGATGACCCGCATCGGCGAGGAAACGATTTCGCGGAAGATCTCGGCGATGCGAACCTCGATGTCGCCCATGGTTTCGGTATCGTATTCGGGCAGGCGGCTGCGTATGTCTTCGAGATAACTCCGGAGCACGCGGTAGGCATCTTCGTCGAGGGTGAATGCCTGCGAGCCGATATTGACGTTAACTGTTTCTTTCATAGTCGTAAAGGTATTTTTAGGGTTAATATTTCCGGTTTACTACTACTTTGGTATTACAAATATAATACAGTTTTTAGTATTATGCAATGCAAAGTACTAAATTTTTGCAAAAAACATCGATTTTTTTTCATACCTATATAATAGTCGCTGCGAATCCGGGGCAAAAAGGGTGGGGCGGACGAAAAAAAAGCGATATTTGAGCTCCCGGTGTTGCGTTTTGGCTTTTAGCTTCGTCTTACAAGTACAATGAAAGAAATCGAATTCGACCGATATGTGGTACCGTTGCGCGACCGTATGTTCCGCTATGCGCAGAGCCTGCTGCTCTGCGCCGACGAGGCGGAAGACGTGACGCACGACCTGTTGGAGCGGTTGTGGCGGGAGCGCAGCCGGCTCGACGGCTGCCGCAATATCGCTTCTTTCGTGATGACGGCCGTGCGCAACCGCTGTTACGACAACCTGCGCCGGCGGCGGGCCGGTGAGCGGCGTGACGGTGTGCTGGCAGGATGGGCCGAGCGCTCGTCGTCGGGCGGAGCCGAGCAGTGGGAGGCGCGCGATTTGGTGCGCAGGGCCATGGCGGAGTTGCCGCAGCGGCAGCGCGAGGTGCTCCACCTGAAAGATATCGAGGGTTACCCGACCCATGAGATTGCCGGTATGGTTGCGTGCGACGAAGCGCAGGTGCGTGTGATTCTCTCCCGCGCCCGTAGCGGATTGAGAGAGGTACTGAAAAAAATGATGGACGATGAAAGAGCGGAAAGAAAGGATTGAAAAGTTGCTGGAGTGCTATTTTGACGCACGGACGACCGACGACGAAGAGGCCGAACTGCGCGCCTATTTCCAGATGGAGGATGAGGTGGATGCCAGCCTGCTGTATGCCCGCACGATGTTCTGCGGTATGGACGGACTTGCTGCGGAGCGTTTGCCCGCAGCCCGCAGGCCTGCCGGTAACAACCCTGCCGCAAGGCGTATGACCCTGCGGCTGTGCGGCATGGCTGCGGCTGCAGCCGTGGTGTTGGGACTTTTCCTGTGCGTGGAGTACCTGCGCAGGCCCTATTGTTATATCGACGGGGTGGCGGTCTATGACAAAGAGGTTGCCCTACAGGCGACGGTTTACCTGCAGGCATTTTCGGAGTTCAGCGATCCCGGGGTGATTGTCGATGAATTGATTGAAAACGATTAAAAACGGATATTGCCATGAAAAAACAACTTGTAATCACAGGGCTGCTGCTCCTGTTTGCGCTGCTTCCTGCGGCGGCCCAGCGTACCGATTCGATGCGCTACTACCGTCGCGCGGACGGCCGGCGGCTGAATATCGAAACGGTGAACCGCGATTCGGTGGGGATTGACACGCTGCGGCGGATCGATGCGATGGACAGCGGGCTGGTGACGCTGCGCGAAGGGGGAAACGACGGCAGCGTGGTGCTCGAGGTGGCCGGGTTCGGCCTTACGCTGGGCCATACGCCGATGCAGAAAATGGAGCTGAAATCGCCCCGTGTCGAACTCAATATCCTGAGCGATATGGAATTCGGTTTTACACAGCTGACGGGCGTCGATTATTCGGACTACGCACCCGGTGAAAAGGACTTCCTCGACCAGCGGCTGGGCCCGTCGTTCCATTTCAGCTTCTCGGCGGTGCAGCTATGCCTGTCGCTGAACCGGAGCCGCACGTTGAGCCTCGGCCTCGGCTTCCAGTATACGCTCGATAATTTCCGCCTGGCCGACAACGGCATCACGCTCGGCAACCGGGACGGACGTATCGTTCCCGTGGCGTTGGACGAGCCTGCCGATAAATCGAAAGTCGTCACATCGTCGCTCGGCCTCCCCGTGCGGCTGATCTACAGGCCTGCAAAGCATTTCCGCATTACGGCTGTCGCCTATTCCGACTTCCTGCTGGGGGCCGATGCAATCTACAAGAAACCCAAAGAGAAAAACAGCCTCTCCGGTTTCCGGTCTTACCAGTTCGGCCTGGGGGCGTCGGTCGCCTACCGCGGGTTCGGCTTTTACGGCCGGTACGGACTGACGCCGCTGTTTAAAAACAATGCGGGTCCCGCATGCCATACTTTCTCGTTCGGTTTTTCCTACACGCTTTCCCTGTAATTTTATCCGGAACGATTATGAAACGATTGTTGTTGATATTGATACTGCTTCTTCCGCAGCTGGTTGCGGCCCAGAGCAATGCCGTGAACGACTTTTTCGGGCGTTATGCGGCGGCCGGGGGCTACACGAGCGTGCAGCTCGAGCAGAAGATGATGCAGATGATGAGCCGTCAGGCCGCAGAAAGGGGGGACAAGGGACTCGCCGTGCTGTTGGAGGATATTCAGTATATCCGTATCATCGCCCTCAAGGAGGGCGACGGGGCGCAGTTCGTCCGGGATGCAGAGGCCGCCGTTGCCGCCGACCGGAAGTTCCATCCGGTGACCTCCGGCACGGAAAACGGCCAGACCACCAAATTCTATATCCGTGAAACTGCGATGTCGGTCAAGTCGGAGCTGGTGATGATTACCTACGGCGTGAAAGAAACGGTCGTGGTGAATATCTACGGGGTGTTCGACCTGCGGCAGGTGGCGCGGCTTTCGTCGATTCGCCCCAAGTAATAACGGGGCGGTTTCGATATCCGGTGATTTGACCCCGGACAGGGCCTGGAAATCCGGTTATTGCAGGCAGGGCGGAATCGTTATCGGATTCCGCCCTGCCTGCTCGCTTATCCGGAGATGGCGCGCTTTTGCCTGTCGCCTGTTCTCAACTCTCCGGCCCGTATAGGCCCTCACACCGGTCACGACCAAGTCCGTATCTGGTGCGGGAAGGACGGGGCCGTCGGGAAATGTCACCCCCCCCCTCGTAATTGTCCGCAGGGTCGGTGAACCGGCGGTTTTTTTTGTCCGTGAGGATGTTCCGGGCCGTGTCCTCACGGGCCGTGTGCCGCTCACGGAAGCTGGGGGCGTGTTATTCCCCGCCCGGATCGTTGCGGTAGCCCTCCTCGTCGTAGACGGGCCTCGCGGCCTCTTCGGTTTCATGTACCACGTCGGGGATGCTGTCGTCCAGCGGAATCTCCGTTTCCAGTAAATTTTCGTCGATTAGGGTTTCGTCCCGTTCGTTGCCGGCGAATCCGTTGTTCTGCGTGGAGATGACCCGACGGTCGGTCGGGAATTCTATTTTGCCCATGGCCTGAAAGTTTTTGGTTTATTGCTGCATCGCAAGAACAGTACCGTTGCAGGGAAATGCCTGCTGCCGTAGCGTCGGCTCTCCCGGTTTCGGTTGTCCGGAGCCTTGTTTGGGAGCGGACGGCTCCGCTGAAAACAGATTCGGAAAAAGCTGCCGGGACATTTGTCCGCGCAACCTTTTCCGAATGCTGCATTTACTGCGGTTTCCCGCTTCGTATGTTTCCGCGGCGGCGGGTGTGTGTGCCGTCCGCTTTCCGCCCGCCGGAAAATCCCGGGAGCGCCTTGGCTTTTAGTCCTCGAACTTCGCCGCGAGGAACTCGCGGTTCAGGCGTGCGATATGCGCGATGGAAACCGACTTGGGACACTCCGCCTGGCAGGCACCCGTGTTGGTGCAGTTGCCGAAGCCCAGTTCGTCCATCTTGGCTACCATTGCCTTGGCACGGCGCGCACCCTCCACGCGGCCCTGCGGCAGCTTGGCGAGCGACGATACGCGCGCTGCGACGAACAGCATGGCCGAGCCGTTCTTGCAGGTTGCGGCACAGGCCCCGCAGCCGATGCAGGCGGCAGCGTCCATCGACTCTTCGGCGTCGGCCTGCGCGATAGGAATCGCATTGGCGTCGGGCACCGAGTTCGTGCGTACCGAGATGAAGCCGCCGGCCTGAAGAATCTGGTCGTAAGCCGAGCGGTTCACCACGAGGTCCTTGATGACGGGGAAAGCCGCCGAACGCCACGGTTCGATGGTGATTGTCGCGCCGTCCTTGAACTTGCGCATGTAAATCTGGCAGGTCGTGGCCGCCTGGCCGGGGCCGTGCGCATGGCCGTCGATGTGCAGCGAGCACATGCCGCAGATACCCTCGCGGCAGTCGTGGTCGAATGCCACGGGCTCTTTGCCCTGGTGGATGAGGTCATTGTTCAGGATGTCGAGCATCTCGAGGAACGAGGTGTCGGCCGAGATGTTTTCGACTTTGTACGTTTCGAAACCACCCTTTGCTTTGGCGTCCTTTTGACGCCATATCTTTAATGTAAAATTCATAATTCCAAATTGTTATTAAAGTGATACAACGTCAAAATCAGTCTTTGTAGTTACGCTGTGCCGGATGTACGAACTCGAAGTTCAGCGGCTCTTTGGTCAGCTCCGGAGCCTCGTCCATGCCCTTGTACTCCCATACGGCGGCATATACGAAGTGTTCGTCGTCACGCTTGGCTTCGCCCTCTTCGGTCTGGTGCTCCGAACGGAAGTGGCCGCCGCAGGACTCCTCGCGGTTGAGTGCGTCGCGTGCCATCAGTTCGCCCAGTTCGAGGAAGTCGGCCAGGCGCAGCGCTTTTTCCAGTTCGACGTTGAAGTCCTTCTCCTGTCCTACGACCTTTACGTCTTTCCAGAACTCCTTGCGCAGGGCCTGAATCTCGACGATAGCCTTCTCGAGCGACTCCTTGGTGCGGGCCATGCCGACGTTGTCCCACATGATGTGGCCGAGCTTCTTGTGGATGTCGTCCACCGACTGCTTGCCGTTGATTGAGAGCAGTTTGGCAATCTTCTCCCGGACACCCTTTTCAGCCTCGTCGAACGCCTTGGTGTCGGTCTTGACTTTCGGCGCCTGGATTTTGTGCGAGAGGTAGTCGCCGATGGTGTAGGGCAGTACGAAGTAGCCGTCCGCCAGGCCCTGCATCAGGGCCGAAGCGCCGAGGCGGTTGGCGCCGTGGTCGGAGAAGTTGGCCTCGCCGATGGCATACAGGCCGGGGATGGTGGTCATCAGGTTGTAGTCGACCCAGATACCGCCCATGGTATAGTGCACGGCGGGGAAAATCTGCATCGGCTGTTCGTAGGGGCTTACGTCGGTAATCTCCTCGTACATGTCGAACAGGTTGCCGTAGCGCTGTTTGATGATGTCCTTGCCCAGACGCTCGATGGCGGTCTTGAAGTCGAGGAACACGGCCAGTCCGGTTTCGTTTACGCCGAAGCCAGCGTCGCAGCGCTCCTTGGCGGCGCGCGAAGCCACGTCGCGCGGCACGAGGTTGCCGAATGCCGGGTAGCGGCGCTCCAGGTAGTAGTCGCGGTCTTCCTCGGCGATGTCCGACGGTTTCTTGGCGCCCGAGCGGAGGGCTTTCACGTCCTCGAGTTTCTTGGGAACCCAGATACGGCCGTCGTTGCGCAGCGACTCCGACATGAGCGTCAGTTTCGACTGCTGGTCGCCGTGAACCGGGATGCAGGTCGGGTGAATCTGCGTGAAGCAGGGGTTGGCGAAGCCGGCACCCTTGCGGTAGCACTGGAATGCGGCCGAGCCGTTCGATGCCATGGCGTTGGTCGAAAGGAAGAACACGTTGCCGTAGCCGCCCGTGGCGATTACGACGGCGTGTGCGCCGTGGCGCTCGATTTCACCGGTCACAAGGTTGCGGGCGATGATACCCTTGGCTTCGCCGTCCTCGATGACGATGTCGAGCATCTCGTGGCGCGGGTAGCTCTTCACCGTGCCGGCTGCAATCTCCTTGTTGAGCACCGAGTAGGCGCCCAGCAGGAGCTGCTGGCCCGTCTGGCCGCGGGCGTAGAACGTACGCGATACCTGCGCGCCGCCGAACGAACGGTTGGCCAGCAGGCCGCCGTACTCGCGGGCGAAAGGTACGCCCTGTGCCACGCACTGGTCGATGATCAGGTTGGCGACTTCGGCCAGGCGGTATACGTTGGCCTCGCGGGCGCGGTAGTCGCCGCCCTTGATGGTGTCGTAGAACAGGCGGTATACCGAGTCGTTGTCGTTCTGGTAGTTCTTCGCAGCGTTGATACCGCCCTGTGCGGCAATCGAGTGCGCGCGGCGGGGCGAATCCTGAATGCAGAATACCTTTACGTTATATCCGAGTTCGCCGAGCGAAGCGGCTGCGGAAGCACCGCCCAGGCCGGTTCCGACGATGATGATGTCGAGCTTGCGTTTGTTCGCGGGGCTTACGACCTTGATAGCTGCCTTGTGGTTGCTCCACTTTTCTGCGAGAGCGCCGGCAGGAATTTTAGCATCTAATTTAAAAGCCATATCTGTTGTGTGTTTATTGTTGAATTTTAATCTTCATTTTCTGCGCCTGCAATACGGACGGGCCGTGTGCCTGCGCGGGCGAAAATGTCCTGCGACCGGAATTTAGCAGGCTCCTGCGCAGCAGGGGCAAATGCTCTGGATGAAGTAAACTACCACGACGGCAGCGAAGCCGAGGAAGATGAGGGTCGCTACGATGTTGGCGATGCATTTCAGGCGGGGATACCACGTGTCGTTGGCCCAGCCTACGGTCTGGAACATCGACCATACGCCGTGCGTGAGGTGGAACCAGAGGGCGAAGAACCATACGAGGTAGATTACCACGTAGTACCACTGCGAGAACGTGTAGGCGATCAGCGAAGCGCCGTCGGCGGGGCCGAAGCCCAGCGAGTTGACGTGTCCGCCCATGATCTCCACGAGCTGCATTTTAGCCCAGAAGTTGAAGAGGTGGAGCACCATGCCGCCCAGGATGATGAAGCCCAGCACGAGCATGTTCTTCGAAGCCCATTTGACGCCCGGCTCCACGACCGTTACGGCGTAGCGCTGCGAGCCGCGGGCCTTGCGGTTTTCGAGCGTGAGAATCACGGCGTAGATGAAGTGTACGATGACACCTGCCGCCAGTACGGCGGTGCCGGCCAGCGCATACCAGTTGGCGCCCAGGAACTCGCAGATCATGTTGTACGCCTCGGGCGAGATGATCGCCGTGATGTTCATGGACATGTGGAAGAGGATAAAGAGCACGAGGAAGCACCCCGTCACGCTCATTATTAACTTCTTGCCGAGCGAGGAATTAGATAAAAAACAGCTCATAATGATTTAAATTTGTTTATATTTGTTAGTGATTTGTGTTCCCGGACGCAAAGATAGCCATTGTTTGCAGAATAACAATAAAAACAGCCGGGAATTTTATGCCTGAACGGATGGATTTTAGGACGAAAAAAGAACTGCGCGCGGAGATGAAAAAACGCAGCCTTTCGCTGGCTCCCGGAGAGCGTGCCGCGGCGTCGGAACGCATCTTCGGCCGTGTCGGCGGGCTGGCGTCCTTTGCGGATGCCCGGTGCGTGGCGCTTTTCTGCGCCCTGCCCGACGAACCCGCGACCGATGCCGCGCTGGTGCGGTGGAGCGCCGTGAAACGGATCGTCTTACCGCGTGTCGAGGGCGATACGATGCGGTTCTGCGACTACGATCCGGCCGCACTCGGCGCAGGGGCTTTCGGGATTGCCGAGCCGGGTAGCGCTGCTGCGGCCTGCGACCCGACGGAGATTGACCTCGTGGTCGTTCCCGGTACGGCGTTTACGCGCGCCGGGGCCCGGATGGGGCGGGGCCGTGGGTACTACGACAGATACCTTTCGCAGCCCGGATTCCGGGCCGTGAAGATCGGGGTCTGCTATGCCCACCAACTGGTCGGGGAGTTGCCCGTGGAGCCGCACGACGTCTTTATGGATTATGTGATTACCAACGAATGAGTGAGATATGGATGTGAAGGAATTTATCGACGCTTACAGGGAGGCTTTCGGCGAAATGCCGGAATTGCCGCTGCTGTTCCGCTATACCGGCGAGCCGCTGCGTCCGGTCGAAAAGGTCGGAGGATGTTTTTTCAAGGCCCTTGCGGAAGCCCGCCGGGGTATGCCCGTGAGCCTGAACGCCGGGAATATCGGTTGCGGGGGCGGAAAGTTCTATACGGGGTTCAGCCCCATGCCGGAGTTTGTGCCGCAGTTCGTGTCGCTCAAGGAGTGTTATAAGCGCACGCCCGAGATGGTTATGGAGTTCATCGCTTCGCTCGACCTGCATCCTGCGCCGAAAGCGTGGCTCGAGTTCGTACGCGCGGATACGGCCGGGACGTTCGACGGCGCGGAAGGGGTGCTTTTTTTCGCGACGCCCGACGTGCTTGCGGGGCTGGCTTCATGGGCTGCGTTCGACAACAATGCGCCGGACGCCGTGGCGTCGCCTTTCGGCTCGGGGTGCAGTTCGGTCGTGGCGCAGGCCGTGCAGGAGAACCGCAACGGCGGCCGGAGATGCTTCCTCGGACTGTTCGATCCGTCGGTACGTCCGTGGGTGGAGGCGGGCGTATTGAGTTTTGTCGTTCCGATGTCGCGTTTCCGTGAGATGTGCGGCACGATGCATGCAAGTTGTCTGTTCGATACCCATGCATGGAAAAAAGTTCGGGACCGTATTAATAAAATCAGTTTATGAGCAAAAGGAGAGCGGCACTGGTACTTGCCGGCGGCGGAGCGCGCGGTGTGGCCCATATCGGGGCCATCGAGGAGTTGGAAAGTCAGGGATTCGAGGTGCATGCGGTGGCAGGGACCTCGATGGGGGCACTGGTCGGGGGCATGTACGCCTCGGGGCACCTCGAACCGTTCAAGGAGTGGATGTGCGCGCTGGATAAATATAAGGTATTCAGCCTGGTCGATTTTGCGTTGAGCACCGAGGGCCTCGTCAAGGGCAACCGGGTGATACAGGCGATGAAAGAGTTGGTGCCCGACGTGAATATCGAGCAGATGCCGACCCCGTTTGCGGCCGTTGCGGCCGATTTGCTGACGGGGCGCGAAGTGGTGCTCGATAGCGGGGGGCTGTACGATGCCATCCGGGCTTCGATCTCCATTCCCTCGGTGTTCCAGCCCGTCCGCAAGGACGACATGGTGCTGGTCGACGGCGGTACGGTCAATCCGCTGCCGCTCAACCGTGTGCGGCGCGAGCCGGGCGACGTGCTGATTGCCGTGGACGTAAGCGCCCCGTTCGCAGCCGACGGAACGACGAAAAAGTCCCTGAACTATTACAAGGTGCTCACCGCTTCGTCGGAGATTATGCAGCAGCATATCGCACGCCTGATGTGCAAACTCTACAAGCCCGACCTGCTGATCGAACTTCCGGCGGACAGTTTCGGGATTTTCGAATTTTACCGCTCCGGGGAGATTGTCGAAGCAGGGCGGATGGCGGCGCGCGCCGCCTTGGAGCAGAGCCTGGCCGTCGAGGCGGGATAGGCCTGTTTTATCCGGAATAAGAAGGGGCTGTGGTATGATTTTTGCCGGAAGGAAAAAAGATTGCGACGGCCCGTTTTTTTTGAAGAATTCAAAAGTAGTGACGCAACTTCACACAGATTTGAGGGGCCGCCGCAATATTTTAGACGCAAGGGAGATTCGGGTTGGGAAATACCTGTATCCCCGGATAATGCTTTCCGGAAATCTCTACACGACAAAGATAGATAAAGTTTCCGAAAAACCAACGCCATTGTCTGAATATGCCATTCGTGCGCCTAAAATACTGAAAAGCCCTGCGTATTTGTAACGGTGGGCTGTCTTTTTTTCGCATGAAGGGCGGCTGTATGCCCGTTTTGCCGGATTTTCCGGAGCCCTGGCGCGAAAAATCCCCGGCTGGAAACAGCCGGGGATTTTCGTGTGAGGCAGTGTGTTTCATTACCGCCTGTTCCTGCAGCAAAAGTAAGCCGGGCCACGGTGGCTGCGTCTGCCGAGCGGCACGCCGATGCCCAGTGTGACGTTCATCACGCTTTGCTTGATCGGAATGAACTGCGGCGTGTGCTTCACCGTCACGACATCCGTGGCGATGTAGAAGTTGAGCCAGCTGGGATTCAGGTTCAGCGCCAGCCCCATGGCTCCTCCGCGGTTGTCGATCACCGAGTAGCTTCCCGTAACCGTGAACCAGTGGATGGGGTGGAAATTGACCGAGCCGGTGATGTTGTGCAGGGTCTTGTACTCCCAGACGCGGGCCGTGTACAGGAGGCCGAGGCCGATTTTGCGGCGCCATACCTTGTATTCGAGTCCGGCGTTGACCGACGCGCGCAGCATGCGCGACACGCTCCTGGCCTCGCCCTTGTAGAACTCCAGCACATCGATGTCGAAATTGGGCGACTCCGTGCCGTCCTCCGTGACCGTGACGCCTGTGAACGACAGTTCTTTCGACGAAAAGCCCGTGGCGTTCTTGCCTTTGCTCCAGCTGATGAAGCCCAGGTCGTTCACCGCCAGCGACGCCTGCAGGTTGGGCAGGATGTCGTACGTCGCGCCCAGGTCGACGGCAAAGCCGTAACCGGCGGGCGAGGTAGGTTTGAGCGAGATGTCGTCCATCTTGTAAATCTCTTCGCCGGCGTCGTTGAGCTTGGTCTTGATGTCGAGCCCTGCTGCCGTGATGTCGAGTCCTCCTGCGGCCTCGATCAGCCAGCGGTCTTCGTTGTGCGACACGTTGAATTTGTCGAAGTACATCCGGGCCCGGGCCGCTCCGACGAGGAATTTGGCCCGTACGCCGATATAGAGTTTGTCGTTGAGCAGCGGAAACGAGTAGTTGAAACCCGCTTCAAGGTAGCTGTCGGCCGTGATGCCGATGTCGCTGATGTCGCTGCTCGTGCCGCGTTTGAGGAATTCGAAAAGCGAGTAGGGCAGGGTGGCATCGGTGCTCACGCGTGCGTTGAGGTCGAATGACCAGAAATTCTTGTGGTTGCGGGTGAAAGCGCCGAATCCGATGATATTCACACGCGTGTCCAGTCCCAGCAGGTTGTCGGCCTTGAGTCCCGAAAGGGCCTTGGCGGTCGATACCGAGCTGTCCAGCAGCGTGACGAGTTTCCCGTTGCGGGGATAGAGTATCTTGTCGATTGCCAGGTTGCCGCCCGTGCCGATGTCCAGTCCGCCCAGTCCGGGGATGTTGACGTAGCCGCGCAGCGGGGCGAAAGCCGGGTTGAGCTGGCTGCGCAGGGTGTTTCCCTCGATGAAATAGTTCGTGGGGTTTTGCGCCGCGACGCCGTATACCGCTAACAGTGCAGCGAGGATGGAAATTATCTTTTTCATGTGCGTTGCAGGGTTAGAGGTTGAGTTTCAGTCCGCCGCGCTTGATGAGGCGCAGGCTGATTACGATTTGCTGGTCGGGCGTGAAATCCGTTCCGGGGAAATATTTGTCCAGCGTGACGGGCATGACGATGTCCGTACCGTCGATAATCTGCCGCAGGTCGCTTTCGAAAAGCTGCGTTCCGGTGATTGTGTTCGTCTTGCCCGGTTCGACCCTGACCGAGAACCGTACGTCGGTAGATGCGAAGTAGGGGTCTATTTCCAGGCTTATGGGCAGGGCGCTGGTGATTTCTCCGTAGATATGCAGCGTGTTTTTGGCGTTCGCCGTGCCTTCGGGGTCGAGGTTCTCCGCGAGCATGTCCACCACGTCGCTGCCGATGTCGATTTTGCCGATGTCGTATTTCACGTCGTCGACCTTCAGTTCGGTCAGGTAGCCCTGCGCCTGGTTCTTGACCTCGGCCTTTATCTGGTCTTTAATGGCCTCGAGCAAAGCTGTTTCGTTGAGGAACAACTCCTTGAATGTCTTTTTAAACAGCGCTTCGTCCTTGTCGGAGATGTGCGAAAGTGCGGGAATGTCGAGGAACGGCTCCCTGTATTTGGCCCAGATCAGGTCGGTGATTTGCGTGAGCTTGGCCTCGCTCGCGGCCATCTCGTCGAGCAGTTCGTCGAGCAGCGTGTCGGTATAGGCCGAGCCGGGCAGGAGTTGTTTGAGGTCTATTTCTGCACGTGCCGTCGGCAGCCAGATTTTAGCCTCGTCGAAGAGGGCCTTGATGTCGATGCCACCCTCGTTCAACTCGTTCATGCTGACGTAGACCGTGGCCAGCGGCAGGCGGAATTCGGACTCTTCGTCGCCGATGGTGACGTCGTCCGTGTTTATATCCGACAGGTCGTAGGCGTTGTCAATGCACGAAATGGCGAATACGGCTGGAAGGAACAATAGCAGAAATTTTCTCATAGGCTTGGATTAGTTTGCATTAAGTCACAAATATATGCCGTTACGACGAATAAAACAAAAAATCAGACATTTTCGTTGATTTTACAGGTCAATTCAGCCCGCCGCGGCAGCCTCGGCAAGCCTCCGGTGCGGATGCGGCGGGTTTTGCGAAATATTTGTTACATTTGCGTTGCGATAAGTTATGGCCGAAACGGAAAAAAACAAACTCAAGGAGCAGGTGGCGATGCTGCCTCTGGCGCCGGGCGTCTACCAGTTCTTGGACCGTTCGGGTACGATTATCTATGTCGGCAAGGCCAAGAGCCTGCGCAAACGGGTCTCCTCCTATTTCGTGCAGAGCAAGGAGCACAGTGCCAAGGTGCGTGTGCTGGTGCGGCAGATCGCCGATATCCGCCATATCGTCGTGAACAGCGAAACCGACGCCCTGCTGCTGGAGAACTCGCTGATCAAGACCCTGCAGCCGCGCTACAACATCCTGCTCAAGGATGACAAAACCTATCCGTGGATTGTGGTGCGCCGCGAGCATTTCCCCCGTGTGCAGTCGACGCGCCAGCTGACGCGCGACGGCTCGCAGTATTTCGGCCCTTACAGTTCGGTGATGATGCAGCACAGCGTGCTGGATTTCGTCCGCGAGGTGGTGCCGCTGCGCACCTGCAAGCTCAACCTCGACCCCGGGCAGATTGCCAAAGGGAAATACTCCGTCTGCCTGCAGTATCATCTGGGCAACTGCAAGGGCCCCTGTGTGGGATTGCAGAGCGAGGAAGAGTACGGGCAGTTGGTCGACATGGTCGTTTCGGTGCTCAAGGGCGATTTGCGTCCCGTGCGCACTTACCTCGAGGGTGAGATGGCACATGCCGCCGCCGGATTGAAGTTCGAGCTGGCACAGCGCTACAAACAACGCCTCGACGCGTTGGACAACTACGCGGGCAAGTCGGTAATCGTGAGTGCGAAGATTGTCGACGTGGACGTTTTTTCGCTCTTGCCAGACGACGATGTGGCCTACTGCAACTTCGTGCGCATCCGTCACGGATCGATCGTGGGAATTTATACCGTGAAACTCAAGACGGGCGTGGGAGGCGACCAGCGCGACATGCTGACGCTCGCCATCCAGCATATCGTCGAGCATATCGCCGGGACGCTGGCCAAAGAGGTCGTCGTGCCGTTCCTGCCCTCGACGACGCTGCTGTTCGACGGCGTGACGTTCACGGTGCCCAAACGCGGCGAGAAACTCGAACTGCTCGAATTCTCGCAGAAGAGCGCCCGCATCTACCGCGCCGAGCAGCTCAAGAACCTCGAAATCAAGAATCCCGAACGATATACCGAGCGGTTGATGAATGCCCTGCAAAAGGAGCTGCGCCTCGACCGCCAGCCGCGGCATATCGAATGTTTCGACAACTCCAATCTGCAGGGCGCGCACCCGGTAGCTTCGTGCGTGGTGTTCCGCGACGGGAAACCCGCACGCAAGGAGTACCGCCATTTCAACATCAAGACCGTGGAGGGGCCCGACGATTACGCTTCGATGCGCGAGGTCGTCTTTCGGCGTTACAGCCGTCTGCAACAGGAGGGTGCCGGGCTGCCCGACCTTATCATTGCCGACGGCGGAAAAGGGCAGATGGGCGTCATTCACGAGGTGCTGGAGTATCTCGGACTGGATATACCGATTGCCGGACTGGCCAAAAACGATCGTCACCGCACCTCCGAACTGCTCTGCGGCTTCCCGCCCGTTTTGGTCGGCATCCGTCCCACTTCGCCCCTTTTCCATTTTCTGGCGCACATTCAGGAAGAGGTGCACCGTTTTGCCATCGCATTCCACCGCCAGAAACGCAGCAAGGCATTTATCCACAGCGAACTGGAGCAGATCGAAGGCATCGGCGACAAGACGATCCGCACGCTCCTGCAGCATTTCCGCACCGTAGCCAAGGTCAAAGCCGCTCCGGTCGAAGAGCTGATTGCGCTGGTCGGTGCCGCCAAAGCGAAAAAAATAAGGACTTTTTTTGAAAAATAACCGGATTCTTTGAAAATTGGGAAGAATCCACTATATTTGCCATCCCGATTCTACGGAAGAGGCTTGCCCGGATGGCGGAATCGGTAGACGCGTTGGTCTCAAACACCAATGACAGCAATGTCGTGCCGGTTCGACCCCGGCTCCGGGTACTTTTGAAAAATCCCAAATGATTAATACATAACCATTTGGGATTTTTGTTTTGTCTTGTGTGTCCGCAATATGTCCGCATTTCTTATGATGACAGGAAAAATAAATGCATTTTTCATCTTTTTTTCGTTATCTTTGGAGCGAATCATATAAAGAATAGTGCGGAAATACAAATGGAACATAGGTGCGGCATTGCTGCTGGTACTCTTTGCATGGTACTGGAGTTCTGTTACGCTGTTTCCCCATGCCCACAACATTGACGGGCATATCTATGTTCACTCGCACCCTTTCTCCGGCTCCTCGAACAATCCCGGCCACAGCCATACCCCGCAGCAGTTTCAGCTGATCGCACACTTGTCGCTACTGGTAATGATGGCGGCGACGCTCGTTGCATTCGCCTTACGGCTGTTGGGGGTTTCCTTCATTTTCAAAACGCAAAAACCGGCCGTCCGGCAGGACGCTCCGATCCAAATTTACGGGCTGCGCGCGCCTCCCGCTTGCTGATACACATTCCATTCTGAACGGGACGGGCTTGTTGCCCGCACCTGTTGTCATGTATATGTATCAGTAATCATCAAAAAAAGGATTTTTCCATGAAAGCAAGAATATTGGGAGCATTTCTCATGCTCCTGTTCCCCGCGGTATGTTCCGCTGGGGAGGAATCCGCCGTGAAGCCCAAAAAGCAGAGCGACGCGAACATCACCGGCCATGTCGTCGATGCCAAAACCCACGAACACCTGTCCTTTGCGACCATCGCCGTCAAAGGCACGACCATAGGCATCGCTACCGATGCTACGGGACACTATTTCCTGAAAAACCTACCGCAGGGCCGCTTTACGCTCGTCGCCTCGTCCGTGGGTTACAGGAGTGCCGAGCAGACGGTCGAGATCATTCACGACAAGACCATCGAGGTCAATTTCGAACTGACTGAAGAGGCGCTTTCGGTCGAAGAGGTCGTCGTATCGGCCAGCCGGACGGAGACCAACAAGAAAACGTCGCCGACCATCGTATCGGTAACTTCGGCCAAACTCTTCGAATCGACCGCCTCGTGCAACATGGCCGAAACGATGAATTTCCAGTCGGGACTGCGCGTCGAAACCAACTGCGGCAACTGCGGAACGACCCAGCTGCGCATAAACGGACTCGAAGGGCAGTATTCGCAGGTGCTGCTCGACAGCCGCCCGATCTTCAGTTCGCTGGCATCGGTCTACGGACTGGAGCAACTGCCCGTCGCAATGATCGAGCGGGTCGAGGTGATCCGCGGAGGCGGCTCGGCGCTGTTCGGGGCGAATGCCATCGGCGGTGTGGTCAATATCATCACCAAGGAACCGCTGCGCAACTCTGTCACGCTCTCCAATACGACCAATATCTTCGAGGGCGGCACGGCCGACTTAAATACCTCGCTCAACGGCTCATTCGTCTCCGACGACTACAAAATGGGCGTTTACCTGTTCGGCATGATTAAGGACCGCGATTCGTATGACCGCAACGGGGACGGATTCTCGGACATCCCGAAACTCAACTCCGAGACGGCCGGATTCCGGGCCTATTACAAAACTTCGCCCTATACGCGGCTGACGGCGGAATACCACCATATCCACGAGTTTCGCCGCGGGGGCAACGAGTTCGACCAGCCGCCCCACATGGCCGATATCGCCGAACAGCTGAACCACAAGATCGACGGCGGCGGATTGAAATTCGACTGGTTCAGTCCGAACAACCGCCACCGGATGGGCATCTATACTTCGGCGCAAAACATCGACCGTGACAGCTATTTCGGTACGGACAAGAATCCCGACGCCTATGGCGCTACGGACGACAAGACGTTCGTGGCGGGAGCCCAATATACCTACTCTTTCCATAAACTGCTATTCCTGCCCTCGGAACTGACGGCGGGCGTCGAGTACAACTACAATACGCTGAACGATAAATACCTCGGCTTTGGGCGCGACTTCGAGCAGACCACCCACAGCACGGGCTTCTTTTTCCAGAACGAATGGCGGAGCGAGAAACTCAATTTCCTGATTGGCGGCCGCGTGGACAAGCATAACATGATGAAGAACGTCGTCTTCTCGCCGCGCGTAAATGTGCGTTACAGCCCGACGGAAAAGATCGGCCTGCGGGCCAGCTATTCGAGCGGTTACCGCGCGCCGCAGGCCTACAACGAGGACCTGCACATCGACGCCTTGGACAACAAGGTGGCGATCATTCGACTCGCCCCGGACCTCAAACCCGAATACTCGCACAGCCTGAGTGCATCGGTGGACCTGTATCATAATTTCGGGCGTGTGCAGGCCAACCTGCTCGTCGAAGGATTCTACACGATGCTCGAGGACGTGTTCACGCTCGAGAAAATCGGCGAGGATAGCCAGGGCAACATCATCAAGGAGCGCCGCAACGCTTCGGGAGCCACTGTGGCCGGCGTGGGAGCCGAAGCCAAGGCGGGCATTCCGGGACGGTTCGAACTGCAACTGGGCTACACCTTCCAGCGCAGCCGTTACGATGAACCCGAAAAGTGGTCGGACGATGTGGCGCCCCAGCGGCGGATGTTCCGTTCTCCGGATCATTACGGTTACCTCACGGCGAACGTCAATCTCACGCGCGATTTTACGGCTTCGGTGTTCGGCAACTACACGGGTCGGATGCTCGTGCAGCACAATGCGGGGTATATCGAGAGGGATATGGAGCGTCTGACGCCCGATTTCTGGGATATGGGCCTGCGGCTGTCGTACAATTTCCGGCTCACAAAACAACTGCGGCTGGAACTGAACGCCGGGGTGAAAAACCTTTTCGACAGTTTTCAGAAAGACCTTGATTTCGGCCAGAATAAGGATGCTGCCTATATTTACGGCCCGGCAGCTCCGCGCACTTACTTTATCGGCGCAAAATTCGCGCTCTAACCAAGATGTAGTGTGTTATTCGGATGCAGGGACTGGCCCTGCATCCGAATTTGTATTTAGAGCTTGAAGGTCTGCGAACCAGTAGGAATAAGTCTTTGTCGTTCCGTCGTCGAGGCGGATGTCGTAGTTTTGCGAAAAAGGCCGTCCCAGCAGGAACGGCACGGGCTGTCGGAAGATCGGACCGTCGTAACAAAATGTGTGATACTCACCGTTTTCCCCGTTGGGGTCTACCCCGGCAGGCAGGGAGGCGATAAAGCCGTGGTCGATCTCCCGGCCGATGGCGTCGGCGCCGAGTCCGTCGGCCATCGTGGTTACGATGACAGTCCGAAGTCCCGATGCGAGAAAATCGCGCATGACGGCTTCGGAAGAGTGTCCCCAAAGCGGCTCGACGACCGCGATGCCATGCGGTGCAAGCTGCTCCTCCCGGTAACGGCGCACATCGTGCAGAAAAATATCGCCGAAAATAAAGTGGGTCACGCCCTCGGCTTTGAAAAGCTCCACGGCGCGGGACATTGCCGAACTGTAGTCCTCCATATTGCCTTTGGGCGTCAGGCCCACGATATAAAGGGGAATACCGATGCTTGCGGCCTGCGCTTCCAGTAGTGCCGTCGGAATACCGTGCATTGTCGAACGGCGTGTGTCGCGGTTTATGGTGGTCAGCAGGGCCGTGATCTCATAGCGGCCGGACTGCACGGCCCGCAGCAGCGCATGGGCGGAGTCCTTGCCTCCGCTCCAGTTGAAAACGGCCTTTATCCGTTCCATATTACATTTTCCGCATTGTGGAAGAACCCGCAGACAAGCGTCAGGTATTCGGGCAGGCGGCCATCTTTACCCCATTGCAGTTCGATGCCAAACAGTTCGGAGGTCGTTCGCGCGATGTCGAAACCGCACGCTTCGAGCGAAGGTCGGACCAACTCCGGGTGGCGGCAGGGTTTTCCCGAGGGGCGCGTGCAGTCGCCCTCGGGGCAGTAGAGGCAGGTGCCGACATAGGCGAACGAACGACCGCCGTACTGCCGCTCCATTTCGAGCAAACGCCGTTCGAGGCGCCGGCGCTCGGGAAGAATAAGTTGCTTTGCCTCCGAAAACGGAATGTCACGCTCCGCCGGAACGATCTTCGTGGCGGTAATCAACGCCGTGGCATAGCCCGAAAGGTACGCTTCGACGCTGAACCCGAACGGCGGACAACCCCAGCTGCGGCCGTAATTGGGGCACGAACGGCAGTATCCCCCGATGCGCTCCGCATCGCGGAAGCAGGCGATGTAGTCGGCGGCGGGCAGCGTGGCCGTAAAATCTTCGGCGGTATACGGGAGTGAAAAATCCATGTGACAAAATTAGTCGTTTCTTCCGACTTCGGATGCCCTGCTGTGAAAAAAATCACAGTCCGGGGTTGCTTTTCAAAATAAACCGCTATCTTTACCTCCAGATTTGGTTTCCCGCTCTTCCGGGCGAAGAGGGGAATGAAAAGGGAATCGGGTGCAAATCCCGGACAGTCCCGCTGCTGTGAAGCTCCGCAGAAAGTTCCGAATATCTCAGCCACTGGCCGCAAGACCGGGAAGGCTTCGGAACAGGAGTCAGTCAGAAGACCTGCCAGGTCGATTCGATGTCAAAGGACCCCGAGGAATGGGCGTTTGATTTCGTTGTATATCCGGATTTGTAATAACCAAAAGGCGCGGCAGCGTGTAGACGCGTTACTGCCATAACAAGTCAAAGAGATTAGTAGATAGTTGGCTGCGCCTTTTTTTAATACGACAGTTATGAATATCTTACTGTATGGAGTTTCGGCCGATATGGCCGGAGAGATTGCCGGGCGATATGGGCTAAAGGTGGTAAATTCACCCGATAAATTCGAAGCGTCGGGTACAATAGTACTTGTTCCGCCGATCGGCACTCCGCGGTACCTGCTGGCGTTCTACAACGCCATGCTACGCCACGAGGACGATGTCGATGCGGTCATTATCTGCGGCATTGAGTCGTGTGGAGCGGCCAGTACGGTGCAGTATTGTACGCCGCCGGGAAAATTCTTTTCGCTGAACAACGACGTGGGCGAAGAAGAATTGAAAAAGGAGTTGTGTCTGCTTCTCGACTCGCTGTTCGCCGAGGGCAACCAGATCAATTTATAGGCATCGACCGCTGACTATTCGAGCCGCTGGTAGTAGTATAACTCCCGGTCGTCCGCGGCCAGCACCTCGGGGCGCATGATCGCGATCAGGTCGTGCAGGACGACATCGGGCTGCGCCACGCCCGACTCCCAGTAGTCGTTGCCTCCGGCGGGGTTCATCCGCTTGTTGCAGTTGTAGACCGCGCCGCTTCGTACGCACCGCGTCGCGGCGAATTTCGGATACTGCGCTTTCAGTTCCCCGAGCGACGAGGCGCTGCCTGCATTGAGCCATATATCGGCCGCCGAGGTCAGCAGATAGGCCTCTTCGAGGTCGATCGGCAGCGAACGGTTCGAAGTATTCTTCTTATAGATATAGTCCCCTCCGGCATCGGCGATGAGCCGTGCGACGTAACTCTCGGTCGAAGCCATGAACCACGACCCGGCATAGGGCGTGTTTATCATCACGTTGGGATTTTTCGAAGTCGCTGCCGCGACTTTTGCCCGGAGCGCATCGTAGCGTTCGGGGATCGGACCGAAGACCGCTTCGCCTTTTTCGCGGCTGTCGGTGATCTCCGCGACGGCCACCAGCCATTCGGCCTTGCCGAGCGGCGATTCCTCCAGATATTCGCCGATGTAGCAGAACGGAATGCCCATTTCGAGCAGTTTCGACTCCATGCCGCTGGCGCCGCTCACGCCGAACAACAGCACCAGATCGGGCTGCTGTGCGAGCAGAACTTCGTAGTCGATATTGCCGTCGAAACCGATGTCCGCCACAGCCTCGGGATGGGTCGTGACGTATTGGTTCGAAATGTAGTTTCTTCCGGAAACCCCTACGACGCGGTCTGCCTGTGCGAGTGCATCTAACATCGCCACATAGGTCGAGGAAAGGCAGACGATCCGCCGGGCTCCGGCTTCGACGACCTGTCCTGCAAATTCCGCCGGGGCTTTTTCGCCGTTGCGGGCGATAAAGAGCGTGGTCTGGGTGTTCTCGGCGCCCTGCCAAGGGTTGAAAACCCGGAGGATCGTGCTTTGCCGTCCTTCGGCGCCGACGACCTCGAAGCCCGAAGCGTAGGAAGGCGTATAGACCGGCATGTCGAAATCTTCCAGGGAAATGGTCGAGCCGAGGTTGCAAGCCACCAGCAAGACGATTACCGCTGTAAAGAATGCTGAATAGAGATGGTATAAAAAGGTTTTCATTTTTAAGACTCCGTTTTATTGGTTCCGGTTTTATTTTGCTTCCTGCATATCTTTCGGCCACGAAATTTCCACAGCCAGCCGGCATTGGAACGTTTCGCCCGAAAGCATCTCTTTCATCCGAAGATAATGTTTCGCCTGCGCATCTTCAGGTATCGCAGCAGCGCCGTCCCTGAGCAGTGCGCGGAAAAGATCGAGCGACTCGGTCTCTGTGCTGCTCAGGTTGAACAGTACCGGACTTTCGCCGGTGCGAGTAAGCGATAGCCAGATTGCGTCGCCGTCAGCCGTCAATGCGTATCTTCCCTCTTGCAGCAGTTCGTAATCGGTGAATTGGCCCAGTGTAGGTTCAGATTTACCGCGCATAAGTGCATATTCGCAGGCGGCTGTATGTCGCAGGAACAACTCGTCGTTGCGCCGGATGATCGTCTTGTCGTCGTCCGTTCCTCCCGAAATAAACAGGCAGAAATAGAAATCTGTCACCTCGATCGCGATCTCCGCACTTTGATTATAGACAAGGTCGGTAACGGTAATTGTCGTGGTCCCTTTCGAACGCCCCGTTACGGTAATCCCTCCCTGCTCATCGACAGCCGCCGTAGCAATATCCGGATCGACGGCGACGGCGGAATATTGCCTGCTTCCCGTGACATCCATCGATTCGGTCATGCCGAGCCGGATCTCACAGCAGGGAGCCGCCCACAAATGCTCTTCAGAACCCAGGCACCCCTTGCAGGTGCATCCCGAAAGGATGGCGGCAGTTGAACATATTGTCAGCAGGACGAGAAGGATGGAAAATCGTTTCATCAGAAGCGTTTTATTAAATGGTGCGACGAACAAACTGCCGAAAACCTGTTTGGGGAGCCGGAGGTAAATCGTTGTATGGCAGACAACGGTAAACTAATCTCTAAAATCTCCGGCTCCCGCGAACAAGTTGTAAAGAACGGCGGCGGGATTAATTACAGGACTGTTTGCAATGGTTCTCCGTGATTAAAAGGGCCCGCCGCCGTATGCCGCTATTTCCGTTTACCCCATTTAGGTCTTATTTCGAGGAAAATCTCGAAGTTGATCCCCGGCATCGGGCGCTGGAGTACCGACTGATACTCCTCGTTGAAAATGTTTTTCACGAGCGCCTTGACCGAAAAGTCCGCCCAGCGCGCTCCGAAGCGCTTTCCCAGCGTAACGTCGCTCATGAGATAGGGCGATATGCCGTAAATCTTGGTTTTAGTTTCGTTGCTCGATGTCGTGAAACGCTCGCTGTAATAACACCATTTGTAACCCAGCGACCATGTTCTCCAGTCCAGTTGCCCATTGAGCGCAGCCGAAAATTCCGGAACGTAGACGAGCTGTTTGCCGATAGAAGCGTCGCCCCAGCTGACCGGATCGCCGTGGTTGATGGAGGGTGTCCACGAGAAGTTCCCGTTCAGTTGCAGGTGCCAGTCGGTCGCTACGATCCAATCGAGGTTGCCTTTCAGTTCGATGCCATAGGCATGAACCCGCTTGATGTTGGACGGCGACCAGAACCCTTTGAAGGTCGGCAGCCAGACGATCCAGTCGTCTATATAGGAGTCGAACCATGTGACTTCGCCGTGCAGCGAATAGTTGTTTTTGCGTCCGACGGTGAATTCCACGCCGCCGTCATAGGTGAATCCGTGCTCTTTTTTCAGCTCCGGGTTGCCGCCGGGCAGGAAATAGAGGTCGTTCAGCGTCGGGAACCGGTAATTGCGCGAGATGGATGCCTTGGCGATGATGTTTCCTCGCTTCGAGAGGACGACATCGGCGAAAAATGCCGGAATTATGGGGGTCCATGCCGAACCGTACATCTGTTCGCGCAGCGTCAGCGCCAGACCCAGCCGCTCCCATGGCCGCCATTTGACCGACACGCAGCCCTCCAGTTCGATGCGGCCCTCGTCGTAACCTACGGCTGCGAGTTTCGCATCGCCCTCTTCCGGCGGTATCTGCCCGAGGTGCTGGGCACTCAGGGAGTCGAGCACGTTCTTGTCCGTCGTATGTACCAGGTGCTGATGCGCGGAGAGCGTACCCGTGATGAGCAGTTTGCGGCCGATCGAATATTCGCCTTCCGCTTGTGCATAGAACGTGTTTATCCTGCTGCGCGAACGGATCATCTTCTCCCATCGTCCGTTACCCAGGTCTTTTTCGTAGTCGTAGGCCATCCAGGTGTGGATATATCCGGCTTTAACCCCCGTTTTCCAATTTTTGCGCACATGGTCCCAGGAAAGGACGCTGCGCAGGGTTTGCTCGCGCTGCTTGTTGGAATAATCGGCATTTTCCCGGTAGTCGACATCTAGCATGGGCAGGCCGCGGCTCGAATTGAGATACCAGACGTTCAGCCCGAACCGGTTTCCGTCGCCGCGGTTGTAATAAACCTCCTGCAACAGGTGCAGGTCGCGGAAATCGCCGCTTTTGTTCCGTTCCACCGGATTATATTGGCTGATGATGTTGTGGTCATCGTCGTATACGTTCAGTTTCTTGTGGTAATTCTTGTATTTAAAGTCGTTGGGTGACGAGGAGAAAACGACGCGTGTCGAGGACTGCCAGTGCTCGTCGCCGTAGGTGAAACGGAGGTATTCGTCGAAAGTTTTGAACATACCGATGCCCTGGACATATTGCAGGTTGCAGCCCTGCGCGTCGGCCGGCCTGGTCGAGAGCAGCACCGCGCCGCCCAGGCCGCCGCCCGTGATGTTTACGGACGACGTTCCGTGCAGCAGTGACGCATCATCGATGAAATAGGACGGGATCATCGAAAAATCGACCATGCCCAGCATCGGGGAGTTGATCTTCATGCCGTTCCATGTCACCTGCGTATGCGAAGGCGAGGTTCCGCGGAACGAGACGGTCGAAAGCGTGGCGCGTCCGTACTCCTTGACATAGATCGACGTTCCGAATTTCAGGGCGTCGGCCATCTGCGAGGCGATGTTGTCGTGCAGGACGCGCGTTGCGATGGTCGTTTCCTGCGTGCCGATCTTTTTCATCGGACGCGTACCGACCACATCGACCTGTTCGATGCCGATTTTCCAGCCGTAACGCCGGGTCGAGTCGCGTTCGACGCGGTTTTGCGCCGCTGCGCTGAGCGGCATAGACATATAGCAGCACAGTAGGAAAAGCATTTTTAAGAGCCGGTCGCTTCTCATTGCGCTATGTATTTGCCGTCGTTCATATCCTTCCATGTCGGGTTGTAGCCGCACTCCGTGACACTCCATGTCTCTTCGGAAAGTTGCGGGACGACGGCCGCAAAGAACGAAAAGTCCTTCAGCGCTGCGAGGTTGCCGATCCGGACCGAGCGGGCCTGCTGCAACTGTCGAAAATCGAGGCCGGTGGTCACCGAGGTCTTGTAGGCGGTGTTGGTATGGCCGATCTCCAGGTTTCCCGTTACGGTAGCGAGTTCGGGACAGGCGATGCTCGGCACTTTGGTCGTGGCGGCCGTCCAGGTCGAGAACAGGGCGTTGCCGTTCACCGTTTTGAGTTTCGGGAGCGAGAATCCGCCCGTACACCCTACCGGCATAAGCATCAGCGCATAATCGTCCGCCGTGCTTTCCGCGATGGGTTCCCCGTTTCCGACGGTTTCCAGCACCGGAAAATCGATCGCCGAGAGGTAGCTGGCATTGGTGTACATGGAGAGTTGTATGCCGACGCTTTTGAGTTTCGGGAAACTTGCGGACGAACCGGTGTCCATACGGCCCAGGCTTCGGCACAGCAACGTCCTCCGAACCTCGGTCAGGGCAGGCATTTCCAGGCGCAGGCCGGTAGCGGAGTTGCCGCCGCAGCTTTCCAGCGTCAGATCGTCGCAGGTTTCGATCGGAAGTGAGAGTTCCGTCAGCATGGGGAATCCGGCGATATGGAAGGACCGGACCGATTTGAATCCTGTAAGGGCGAAGGGCAGTTTTGCCGGCGACGGCGTGAACCCTGTCCCGTTGATTGAGAGCCCTCCTTCGAAATTGTCCGACCCGGCGATCGTTTTGAGGTTGCTGAGCGTCGTTGCCTGGAGGGTTACGATGCTTTCCGGGCCGAAGGTATAGCCGCTGAGGTCGAGCGTGTTTTCAAGCGACGACAGGTTGCTCATATAGAGGTTGCCATCGATCCGAGTAAGTTTCGGAAAGGCGGTCTTCAGACTGGTGAACGCAACCAACCGGTCCAGGTAGAGCGTTCCGGTGAGCGAAACGAGTTCCGGACATTCGAATTTGCGGACCTGAGTGGTGCCCTGGAACTGGAGCGAACCGGCCGTCGTCAGCACGGGCAGCGATATTTCGGTCATTGCCGAACAGGACGTGAGGGATATGTCGCCGAGTGTCGTGGCTTCCGGAAGTGTGAATGCATTGGCTTTGGGCAGAGCTTCGTAAGTGACGTTTCCGGCCCGGGCAAGCACGGGGAAGATAATTCCCGTGTTGGACAGGCTGCTGAAATAGCTTAGCGACAGGTTGCCGGCGATGGTTCGCAGCGCCGGGAAGTAAAAATAATCGCACGGGGCACTTGGCGTTTTCGAGGTCGAGCCCGAGAGCGTCATGCCGCCGTCGATCTGTGCGAGCAGGTCGGCGGTCATGAGAACCAGCGCATTGGAGCGAACTTCAAGTGTGCCGCCGACACGTTCGAGAGCGGGCATTTCGACGGATTCGAGCGCTTTGCTCACCAGCGTTATGTTGCCTGTCGCGGTTTTGAGCGCCGGCAGGGAAAAGTCGGTCAGCGAAGTGTTCTCTTCCGAAAGGACGATGTTCCCGCGCACCTCTTTCAGTTTCGAGAGGCCCGAGCTTTTCCCGGCCAGCATTTTGCCGGCATAGACGGCTCCGATCGTGAGGTTGTTGCCGACCGAAACGATATGCTCCAGCCCGCCGAGATCCGTGACCGGATCATCGCTCCGGCGTGTTCCGATGGACAGGTTGCCGTCGATGGCGCTGATGCCTGTCTGTCCGAAATTGGTTACTTCCTGCTGCGTGTCGAGGGTGACGTTTCCGGCCGAAACGACATCTGCGTATTCGACCGAATAGAGATAGGCCCGGTCCGTCTTGTTGTAGGAGGTGACCAGGAATTGCCGGTCCAGTTCCCACTCCGTGACGGTCGCCGGGGCGGGTTGTATCGAAGCGTTCTCGGCTATCTCGCAGGTCGCAACCGCATTCGTGAGCGACACGTTGTAGGGAACGGTCACCGTGATCCGGTCTTGCGAGATCGTGGCGTTGTAGGTTACGCCGTCCTTGGTCAGCGCGAACGAGGCGATGTAGTTGTCTTTGCCGGAGAATATTTCGGGATCGGAGTCCTCTTTGCAGCCTGTTGCGGCAAATGCTGCGAAGAGCAGGAGCCATAATTTTTTCATAGGTGTCATTTCTTGCCCTGATTGATGTTTTCATCCGTAAACCCGAATACCTCGGTCGAGTTCTCGCCCAGCCATCCGGCCTTGACGTTCACCCCGGTCTGGACCTTGATGAAGTCGATGTATTCCAGTTCTGCGGGTGTACCGTCTGCTTTCACGGCGTTCGATATCTTGAAATAGGTTTTGCAGGCCCCGGCTCCGGCGTTTTCATCGTTCGAGAGTCGGTCGTCGCCGAAATTGTCGGCATAGCCCCAGTCGTAGGAGTCGTTGACCCAGTAGGAGCCGTTGCCCGACTGGTCGTAGGTCCGGCTCTTGAGGCAGGGACCGTAAAGCACGTAGCTGTCGGCATCGATCCAGTTGGGATAGTAGTACGACTGCGTGTGGAACTGCTCCAGGTAGTCGATGCAGCCTTTGGCTCCGCGGTTGTCCTTCCATTGGACGTCCGCACCCGGATAGGTCGGCCGGTAATAGGTCACGGCGTAATCCTGGATGGTCTCTTCCTTGCCGTATTCCGAGCCTTTGAGTTCGTACCATTCGTCGTCAGGCAGCCTGTTGCCGTTGGTGTCCTGCATCACCCAGACGATGCCGGGTTCGGACGACCCTTTGAACTGGTTGCCCAGGATCGAGAAGTTGTGACCCTCGCGATAACCCTCTTCGGAGTTTTCGATGCTGTGGTCGAAGCCTACGACGATGTAGCCGCCCCAGCCGCCCAGCGATACCCAGATGCCCCTTTCCAGGCGCGACTCGGCATAGGCCACGGCGGCTTCGGGTGTCGTTTCGTCGCCCGTGAATCCGCCCGTAGCAAGTTCGTTGATGAACTGTCCGGGAGCCGGCGTATATTCGAACACCTTCGTCCAGTTCACGCTGCTCGAAGCCGTCGCCGAACGTTTGTAGGTCCCCTCTTCCGGATGGCACTCGACCGTAAATTCCAGCGTCGCCTGCTGGCGGCCCGTGCCGGCGGCATAACGGCCGATCTTGGCTTCCGGCTCGTCGGAGAGGTCCGAAACGGTGAATACGATCGTTTTTGTACCCTCTTCCGTCGGCGTGTAGGTATACATGAGGTCGGTTCCCACTTCTTGTCCGTCGATCGTCCAGGAGCAGGTCGGCTGGTTCGCATTCCAGATGTAAGGCCGGAGCGTAAGCGTCCTGCCGAGGGCCACTGTGCGCTTTGTTCCGTCATATATGTTGCCGATGGGTGCGACCGTTGCCGAAATTGCAAGGGCGTTTACGACCTCGATATCGACTGTTTTCCGGTCGGAACCGTCTTCGTTTTTTGTCGAGAGCGTCAGCTCGTAGTGTCCCAGTTTCTCTTCGCAGAACAGGTATGTGGGTTCCGTACCCACGACCCGCGCCTTTGTTTCCCCTTCGGCGCGCAGGGTCCATTCGAACTCGGATACCTCCTTGGCCCGGACGTCGGGCGTGAATTCGTATTCGCGTTTGCGGACGACCTCGACCTGCTCGTCGATCCGGATCGTCGGAGGCGTCAGTTCCAATACCTCGACGAGTAACTCTTCGGTCGATGTGCCGTTGCGGTTGGTGACCTCGAGCGTGAGGTAATAGCCCGCTTCGTCCTCTTCATTGAGGCTGTCGAACGTGTATTCCAGGGTCGGCTGGGTCGAAATGATCCGGCCGGTAGCCTGGAGCCGCCAGGAGTATACGGCATTCTCCACATACCGGTAACTCGGGGCGATGGTCAGTTTTCGCCCTACTTTCGTCGTATAAATTCCATATTCGTCCGGGTCGGAGCCGAGCGTGATCTGCGGGGGCATCGGCTTTGTTTGCGTAACGACCTCGTCTTTGTTGCACCCGGATGCCATGATCGCTGCCAGCAAAACGGGAAACAGGATTTTTTTCATATCAATCGTTTTTGTCAGCGCCAGCAAAACGCTCCCGGAATGATGCCGACCCGGAACGAGTCGAGCAGCTCCCCTTCGGCCGAGTAACGGTAGACGATCCCCGGCTGGACGTAATCGATGGCGTCTGCAATGTAAACATCCGAATTGACCGGGTTGACGGTCAATCCGTAATAAAGGGTTCTGTTGTATTTCAGGAACGGTTTGACCGGAAAGCGTTCCGCCGTGACGGGTAGCTGCCAGACGGCCTTGTTGATGAAGTAGAGCGTGTCGCGTGTGCCGTTGAGCTGCACTTCGGAGGGCCAGTCGCCGAATTTGAATTTGAACTGCTTCTCGATTTTGCGCGTCTCCGCGTCGATGCAGTAGAGCGACGGGGCTTCATGTCCGTAGGGGCTTCCCTCGTAACCACCGTCGGTTACGGTCCATATCTTATTGTACTTGTCCATGACCAGCGACGTGGGTTGGATGCCGACGGTGATCTGGTCGCAGACCTGATCCGTCTCGGTGTCGATCACCAGTATTCGGTTCTGGTAGGACCAGCAGTTCGTGAAGACGTACTTGCCGTACTGCACCATCTGCTCCGTGGACCCGGTTTCGAAGGTCATGTCCGTTTCGATATACCCCGTGATCCGGTATTCTTTGGGATTGACGATGTAGATGCGCGGGTCCCAGATTTGCGTCACATAGGCTTTCTCGTCGCTCAGAAAATGGATGTAGCGGGGCGATGTGAAGCCGGTTATACGGCCCACCTCCTTGAATGTGTTGATGTCGATGGCGAAGATAACGCCCGAATTGTTCACGACGACCCAGCCGATGCCGTCGCGGATGATCATCGACTGCGCGACATCGCCCAACAGCATACCGTTCGCCCGGGCGAATATTTCGTTCTCGACGCGTTTGTTCACCGGGTCGTAGTAAGACAGCGAGGCGTTTCCATACATGAAATTCCCCTCGTTGGTGATGAACAGTCCCTTGCCGGTCACTTCGCCGTCTTCGCCGTCGATGCTCATGTCGAAATCCACCATGTCCAACGGACCGTAGCCGTCCATGCACGACACGCCTGCCAAGAGCAGCATCAATACGGCAGCGAACTTCACCAATGTTTTTTCGAACATTTCACGACTTATTTATTGATCCATTCTTCCGAGAACCGGTAGGCGAAATCGACGCCTGCCGGACTGGCCTTTTTCTGGTAGAAGCTATCGACCTCCTGGGCTGTGTTGAGCGACACGTCGTAGACATGGATAGCGCTCTGCGTGTAGGTCGATTTACCTACCCAGAGTTGTTCGGTGGTCGGATGCACGCCCATGTAGCCGTAGATGATGTCGCCGCCCGAACGGTCGGTGTCCAATTCCGGCGTGATGTAATCCCAGTTCACGCGCCCCGTCTGGTAGTTGTAGCGCATGGCTTTGGTCTCGCTGAATGCCTCTGTTCCGATAAAATAGAGATAAGGCTGCGTGAAGCTCGCGCACATCTGGATGGTCGGCGATGCCGTGCCGGTGCGGAGTTTTATGATCTCGGGCAGGTCCAGTTCGCCTGTGACTGCACCGTCGGGACCTATTATTACGACCTTGGCCGGGGTTGTGAACGCGGCGCTGCCCGTCATACCAGAATTGCCGTCGAATTCTCCGGTGAAAACAGCATAGATGTTTCCGTCGGCGGCCTTGGCGAGGTCTTTTACCTGCCGGTTTTCGTAGGTGTGAGTTGCGATGACGGCATCGGTTTGGGGATCGATGACGATCACCGAGTTGCCGCGGCCGGCATAGACCTTACCCCGTGAAACGACCATGCGTGCTTTGGTGGCCCCGGTTTTGGTGAACAGGCCGTAACTGCCTTCGATGTCGGTTTGCGAAATGGTATTGTTCGTCAGGTTTACGACCCGGATTCCCGAATAGGTCTCCATTGGGATCGAATACTGGATGTAGGCCTTCGTAGGGCTGACCACCACGATATGCTGGGGCCAGCACTCCGAACTGCTGTGTCCGTAGGCATCGTAGAAGGGAAAATTCTTTTTCACGAGCCGTTTCATCGTATGGGCGTCGCAAATCACGAACCGTCCGTCACCACCGTAAGCCGATCCTTCGTAGCCTTTGGCGCCGTTCTGCGTGATCAGGTAGACCCGGTCATTGGCCATATACATATCCTGCACGACGTTGCCGATTTCGCTTTGGTTTGCATCCTCGTAAAAATGCTGATGATAGCGCATATGCTGGTCGAAATAGAGCAGCGTGCCGTTTTCGGAGGTCATATTTCCCTCCATCAGCACGAAAGACCCTTCGGGATGCGTGAAGTCGAGCACATAAATCGGCTGTTCGTAGACCGTGGCGCCGTCCGCCTCGAATGCGGCCGTGTTCTCCAGCTCCATGCCCGTCGTATATTCGGCGGGCGGGGCGATCGTGAGTTTGCGGCGTTCGATACCCAAGTCGACATTCCATCCGGCCGGGGCCGAAACCGTCTTCACTTCGGATATCCAGCCTTCCGCCGTCAGCGGATACTCCAGCTTTTCGCCGTATTTCATGCAAAGCGGTTCGGTTGCGGCTTTTCCCGCCGTGCCTGTTTCCACCCGGAGCGTGCCGCCGTTGCGTTTGGTGATCTCCGTGGTCAGCCGGTGTACCTTGCTCGCCGTGAAGGCTTTGCCTGGTTTGGTTTCGGCATAGATGCTGCCGTCGGCAAAACGATAGGTGACGTAAACCTCCGCTGCTGAACAGTCTGCCGGAAAAATCACGGCGGCAGCAAACACCCGCGAATCGTCGCTTGCCGCAGGGAGCGCAACGCCGTCCGTGTCGAAAGAGAGGGTTACGGAGTTGCCGCCTGCGAAATTATCGAGCGTCTGTCCGGTAAATGTCGCCGTTCCGGCCAGCAGCGTTCCGTCGGTTGCGGTCAGGGTTACGGAGATCAATTTCTCGGTGACATCCGTCGACCAGGGATTGAACCAGATAAAGGAGGTGGCGTGGCCGAGCGTAAACCGGCCCTCTGCCTCGACCGTCGCATAACCGAAATCGCCGTTTCCACCCAAACTGAGTTCATAAGCCGCGGTTTGCTTTTGATTTTCCGGAATTACGGCATTGGCGCCTTCTCCGGTCAGGTTGTAGTAAACCGGATACGGCGCGTCGGGAAGCGTCGTGAATCCGAATTCCGCGGTGGTTCCGGCATCCGAAGTTTCAGTACTCTTGATGCCGCCGGCCCAGATATAGTCGCCGGGGCTCCACCGGAAATGAATGTCGGCGCCGTCTGCGGGGACGAACTGCGTGCGGGTCGTGGCACCGGATGTTCCGATCAGGGTCGTCCGGCTTCCGGTCGCGATCGCACCGGTGTACTCTTCGATTCCCGATGAACACCCTGCCAGCAATAGGCCGCAAAATAGCGGTAAAAAACGTTTCATAGCGAATTTGTTTGTAATACGGGGAAACGCCAGGACCGTTTCAGGGTCCTGACGTTTTGTCCGTATCGATTGTTTGACAACCTATTCCACGTCGTAAACGAATTGGAAATTGTTGAATGCAGCCGTAGCCAGCTTGTTCCAGGAGGAATCCTCGTAAGCTCCGGGACCGCCGTTGTTCGGGTCGTCCGACTTGGGCAGATGCACCACACGCGTCGCGGCGTCCTTACCGGCGATTACGTTCCACGAACCGCCGAAAGCGATCGTTCCGTAATCGTCCTGCAGGGTCGGGGGCGTCGTCGAGCGACACGTAATGTCGCCCAGCAGCGGACAGCCGCCCGTCCCGTAACCCGTGAAGCTGTAAGCCTTGATCGCGCTCATGCCTTTGCCGAAAGATACTTTGGCCAGTTTCACACAGTCGGCGAAAGCGTTCTGCTCGATCGTTTCTGTGGCGTCGGGGAAGATCATTTCGGTCAGCATCGCGCAGCCTCCGAAGGCATAGCCTCCGATGGTCTTGACACCCGTTCCGAGCGTTACCGAGGTCAGCGATTTGCAGTTTTGGAAAGCATTGCCGCCGATTGAAGTTACCGAGGCGGGTATCGTGACCGAGGTAAGCGGGCATCCCGTGAACATCGAGCCGGCGATGGCCTGTACTCCTTCGTCGAAGGTCACCGAAGCCAGCGACGCACAGCTGTTGAAGGCGCTCGTTCCGTAGGTGATGTTCGCCAAGATGCGAACTGATGTAAACCCGGTTCCCCTGAAGGCGTTGTTGGCGACGGCCGTAACGTTCGCGGGCAGTACGATGGCGGTCAGATTCACATTTCCGTTGAATACGGCCGGGAACGTTGCGCTTTCGTAAACCGCCTCGCTCATATCTACGGTAGCCGGGGCCGAGAGGCCTTTGACAGCGGCCGCTACGGCAGTTGCCTGGGCCGACGTCATCAGCGTATTGTCGCCCGCCGTCTTCACGAAGAGCGAAGCGAACGATGCGGGCACATCCGTACTCCACGAGTCCGATGCCGATGCGCGGTAATAAACGCCTTCGCTCAGGTAGTCGTCGCCGAGCGCTTCGAATGTGTAGCCGCTGCATACCGAAGTCCAGCTGTTGTATGCGCTAACGTCGGGAACATGCACGGTCTTGCTGCCCTGCACCGATGTGCCTGCGCCGGAGAAACTGTCGGACACGATGGCCGGAACCGTTGTCGGTTCGGCATAGATGTCGGCCAGCAGCACCGCGTTTGCAAAGGCTTTCGACCCGATTGTGGTGAGCGCATTGCCCACGATGGTCAGGGTGGTGAGTTTCGACCAGTCTGCGAACGAACCGACGCCGATTTGCGTGATGGTCTTGGGAACGGTCAGCCGTTCGACCGTTGCGTTGCCGGCAAAGGCGTTGTCGCCGATGGCGGTGATGCCCGCACCGAACGTGATCTTGGCGATGGCCGGATTGTTCTTGAATGCGCCGTCTCCCAGCGTGGTCAGTTGGTCGGGCAGGACGAGCGACGTAAGGGCGCAGTCGGCGAAGGCCGATGCGCCGACGGTTTCCACGCCGCTGCCCAGCGATACCGATGCCAGCATGGAACAGCCGTCGAATGCGTTGGCGCCGATCTCCGTAACCGAGTTCGGAACGGTTATGCCTGCCAGCTTCACGCATCCGGAGAATAACCCTGCGGGTATGGAGGTCATGCCGCTGAGGGATACAGAGGTCATAGACGTACAGTCGGCGAATACCCGCTCTCCGATCGCAGTCGCCGAAACGGATGCTTTCGTAAGACCGCTGGCGGCAAAGGCTTCGTCGCCGATGGTTTTCACGCTGCCGAGCGAAATGTCGGCCAGGGCCGTACAGCCGTTGAACGCTTTGTCACCGATGGTCTTTACGCCCGACGGCATATTTATCGCCGCCAGCGCCGCACAACTTTCGAATGTTTCAGCGCCGATTTCCGCCACTCCGGCCGGAATGACGGCCTCGGTCAAGGCCGTACAGCCTTTGAACGCTCCGGCCGCCACGGCGGTCGTATTGTCGAAGAATTTGATAACGCCGAGTTTGTCGTTTCCGGCGAATACAGCCGGAAATTCTGCGGCGGCGTATTTAGCCGAACGCAGGTCGAGCGTCACGGGAGCCTGTTGTGCCGACACTTTCGATACAATCGTGGCGAGTGCCTCCGAAGAGATCGTTGCATTGTCACCGATGGTCCGAACATAAAGGGCCTGGAACGACTGCGGCATCGAGGTCGTCCACTCCTCCTCGCGCGATGCGCGATACCAGACGCCGTCGGTCAGCTCCTGGTTGCTGATGTCCTCGAAAATATAGCCGTTCGTCCCGGAAAGTTCCGCCCACGCCTTTTCGTAGGCGTCGAACGATGCGGCGGGGATGTAAACGTATTTTTTACCTTCGACGGTTCCGCCCACGCTGCCGAAAGCATTGGCGCTGAGTACCGGCGGCGTAACGGCATGGCTGGTGATCGAAGCGACCTTGTTTCCGCCGTTCGAAATGAAGGCGTTACGACCGATGGATTTCACCTTGTCGCCCAGTTCGATGGAGGTCAGGCCCCTGCAGTCCCAATATGCGTATTCGTGTACCTCCTCGATGTTGATCGCGACTTTGGTGAACGAGTTGCATCCGCCGAACGTACGTGCCCCGATCGTTTCGAGCGATGCGGGCAGCGTCACGTCCTGCAGCAGCGCGCATTGGTAGAATACGTCGTCGCCCAGTGTTTTCAGCCCTTCCGGCAGTGTAACCGAGGTCAGGTTGCTGCATTGATAGAATGTCTTGTCGTCGATTTCGGTTATTCCGGCCGGGATAACCACTTCCTCGAGTGCTTTGCAGCCGTTGAAGGCGTTGGGTCCAAGCGTTGTAAGCCCTTTCGGGAGTGTGATGTCCTTCAGCACTGTACAATTCTGGAACGAATAGCCTATAATCGTCGTTACAGTCGAGGGAATTTCGACCGAGGCGAGCGCGGAGCATCCGTAGAATGCGTATTGCGGAATCTCTGCCACTCCTTCGGGCAGTGCGACGGCGGTCAGCGCTTTGCAGTTATAGAAAATACTGCGGCCGATCTCCGTGACGGTCGACGGAATATGGATCTGCTCCAGTTTCGTGCATCCATAGAATGCGTTTTCCACAAGGGCTGTCATGCCTTCGGGAAGCCCGATTTTTTTCAGTCCCGAGCAGTTATAGAAAGCCGAGGAATAGGACCCGCTGCTTGCGAGGGTCTGGATATTACGGGGCAGTACGATATCCTGCAGGGATGAATTGCGGCTGAATATGTCCGGGAACTCCGTGGTAGCGAATTCGGTATCGTCCAGATCGACGATGGCGTTGCCCGACATCTTGTTAGAAATTGCCCGGATATCCTCTTTCGTGAGCGTAGCATCGCCCAATGTTATAGCTTTTACCGACTTGAACGATGCCGGAAGTTCACTGCTCCACCCTTCCGGCGTGAAGTAATGCACGCCTTCGCTGACGCAGTCGGCGGCGGCAATGGCATTGGTCAGGCGTAGTGTCGAACCGGCTGTCAGCTCTTTGCCGGCCTTACTCGTCAGGTAACGACTTCCGTCGGCAAAAGTGTAGATCACCGAAATAACAGTTTCCGACAAATCCGCCGGATAGACGACCATCGCGGCAAATACCTGCTGGTCGCTGCCTTGGGTCGGAAGGCTGACGCCTGCTTCGCCGAAGGAAAGTGTAATAGTCGACGAGCCGTTGCAGGCTCCGAGTTTTTCGCCGTCGAAGGCCGCTTCGCCCGCGATCGCACTGCCGTCGCTTGTGCTGACCGTGATCGAGACGAGTTTCGAGGTCACATCGGCGGAATAGGCGTTGAACCAGATATACGATGTGTAGTGGTTCAGCGAAAAGACGCCCTCGGTATCGGTTCGGGCATATCCGAAATCGCCGTTCGCGCCCAGGTCCACGACCCCGGCCGCAGCCTGTGTCTGTTCGGCAGGGATCGATGCCGTTGCCGGAGTTGTTCCCGTTCGGTTGTAATACACCTCGTAGGGAGCCAATCCCGAGAGCGACCCGAACGTGAACGTCGCCGTACGGCCCGCTTCCTGCGCGGCGTCGCTTTTCGTATCGTTCACCCAGATATAATCGCCCTCGCCCCACAGGAACGGGATCGAATTTCCGTCGGCATCGCCGAGTCCCGTGCGTGTCGTGGCGGCGTTCGATACGCCGGTCAGTACGACCTGTTGTCCCGAATCCGGAACGACCGGTTTGATGTCGTTCTCGATACCCGAATCTTTGGAGCATCCTGTTGCTGCGAGAGCGGCGAACAGGGCTATGCTGTATAAATAGTGTGTTCTCATTTATTACTGTTGTTTTCCGTTCGACCTTATTCTACCACTCTTCCCAGTTGCTGTCGCCTGCACCGGAATCTTCGAGTATGGCATCGGTAGCCGTTACTTCGACTACGGCGATAACGGTTGCTGTAGCGCCTACGGCAACGACCGATACCTTACCTTCGCGTTCGGCATAAGTGTTTTCCGCTACCGGTGCCGTGATCGTCAGTACGTCGCCGTCGAGCGTTGCGCGCCATCCGTCGGGCTTTGCGATCGAATAATTCAATACGCCGTGCTGAGTTACGGCAAGCGCCTTGCTCGTGCCGTATTCCAGGACGAGCGCCGTTTTCTCGATCACGAAATTGATCTCTTTGGCTTTGGGAATACGGATTTCGGTGTCGTCGTTCAACGTGAAGATCACTTCGTCGTCGGTCTCCTGGACATTCTTGAAGAATGAATCCCCGTCTGCGCCGGTCGCTTTTACGGGTTTGCCGTCGGTTCCCGTGATACGTGTCCCGCCGACGGTCCAGTAGCCTTCCGCATCGACATCCAGTTTCGGCGACGCTCCGTCTTTTCCGGCGACAGGGATCTTGTTGCCCGAGCCGTCCGTGATCCAGTTTCCTTTACCGCCTAAGGTCCAGTAATATACGCCTTCGAAAAGATCGATGCCGACAACCGGGGCATTCGTACCGTTCTTGCCGTTGTTGACCGTGATGGTCTCACCGCCGCTGAACGTGATGGTGTACCCGTCATCGGTTTTGACGATGTTCGTAATGAACTTATCGGTGTCTACCGCATTGATGATGGTCTGCAACGAACTGATCTGCGATTTGATCTGTGCCAGTTCCTCTTTGATTTTTTCGATCTCCTTTCGGAGTTCCGAGTCGTCGTAATCGTCCGAGCAACTCCAGCTGACTGCCGCAAAGCAGGTTGCGAGTGCCAATAATGTAAAAAGTTTTTTCATGTTCTATTATTTTGAGTTAATATTTCTGCACAATAAAAAAGCGTTCCCCAACGAATTTATTCCGTTGGCGAACGCTTGAATGAATAAGGTCTTTCGATGTAAATTCAAGGGCTGGATCAGCCCCCCCCCTTACATACTCGATAAACTCATGTGTCATGCTTTCCTGTCGTTTTTCCGGTTACAGAAATACACGGCGGACAGGAATACAGAAATCGACAGAAAATAGTGCGCGGAAAACTACCTCATGTGACTCCGACCCGAAACCCGCGGGTGTAAATCATCGTTAAGGCAGGTCTTCTGACTCGTCCCGTTCATCACGCCTTCCCAGTGATAATCACCAGTGGCAAAGAGTGTGATAAACTTACTCTCCCGAAGGAGGGGACTTACAGCAGCGAGTACTGTTCCGGATTTACACCGGATTCCCTTTTCATCCCGCTCGGTGACCCGAACAGGAACCATAACGGGTGCAAAGATAGACGTTTTTCTTGTTATTGCAATAACAGAAGGTGAAAAATAGTTGTTTTTATAATTTACACGACGTTTATTGTTTTTTCGGAGGTTTCATAACAGCTTGTCTTGCTTTATATTGGTCGCTTTGTCTATACCAGAAAGTCGCTTCTTCCCGCCATTCCTTCCTGTCGCGGAATAAATACCCGGCATAGAGTGTTGTTGCGAGTGTAATGATTGTAAGCCCAGTAATAACTTTTAACACGATAGGCGGCTGTTTGAGATAATATATCTGATTTTGCATTTCGCAGATCGTGCGCCGGGAGAGTTTTTCAAATTCCGAGGTGTCGACCTCGGTTTTTAATTTCATCACGTATTCCTTGAGGCCGGATAGTTCGCTTGACGTTTGCTGCTGTTTCTCCTGGAGTTGTGTTTGCTGCGAACAGATATGCTCGAAGAGCGGTTTTAGTTTTGATAGATCGGGCGGCGGCGTTTGGATGACGGGCCGGAAATTCAGCTGCCCGAAACGGTTGGTTAGAGTCGCAACCTGATCGGCCGTGCGGTCTGCTGCTGCTACTGTTTTGTCGATTTTATGTAATAGCTCCCTATTGTCGCTGGGCTTTCCGGTGGCTGAAATCTCGTTTTTGATAGTTTTGATAATTGTTTCTTTCAATTCTTCGTACATCTCGTACGAAATACTATTGATATTTTCTTTCATTCTGGTAGTGCGTTTTAAAGCCTGAATTTGGGTTTATGGGTTTTCTGTTCGCGCAATCTTTGCTTGTGTTCCATTGCGGCTATGGCCATTGCTTCGGCTGCGGCGCTGAGCAGGGCCGTAATACGGGCGATATACGCTTCGGGGCTTTCACCCTCCTTGCGTTGCATTTGTGCCGCCGATACGCCGATGGGTGAGTCGGTCGGGGCAAGCGGCACGGTTCCGACGTTCCCGCCGAAGTTTAGCGAATAGGGGTTTTCCGTCCCTCTGCTCTCTCCTCCAGTGTTGCCGAACAGCCCCATGAATGCGGATCGGTGGTTTCTGGCCGCAGTGGATAGATTCCCTACGAGCTTTTCTCGCTGTTGTATTTGCGAAAAGCGGCGGTCGAGTTTCGAAAAACTGAATGTCTTGTCGATCTTCGAGCCGGAAAATTCGAAGCCGTTCTTGCTGAACAGTACGCCTTGTTTCCGGTCGGTCGATCCGCAATACTTGTAACGGATGCCGATACCTTGTTCCCGCAGCCGTTTCTCCAGGTCGTTCCAACTTTTGCATTTGGGAAGACAGCCTTTGATGGCGTCGTAGATCTCGTATTTTGTTTTGTCGGGCTCGCGCAGCCGTTCCCTGCGTACCTCATCTTTGTTCGGGGCGATATAAAGCCCATATTTCGCAGTCAACGCCCGGCAAACTTTCGCGTTCCGGATTTTGATATTCTTATCCGAAATGGTCTGCCCGTTATTTCCTACCCGGTTATAGACCAGATGACAATGCGGATGTTGTTGATCGAGGTGGCGGACGAGCAGATGTTGCGTATCGGTAATGCCCATTTGCTGAATATACTCTTCCGCAATTTGTGTCATCAGGGCATCCGTCATCCGCCCGGCATCTTTCGGTGAAAAAGACAAGGAGATATGCCCGACGGTATTTTTCAGCCGGGGATTGAGCAGGGCTTGGTCTTTGAAATCCTCAGCCATGCGTTTTGCATCCGGGGGCATAATGCCTTCGGCTTTCAGTATCCGGGAATCCTCTTTCATCACATAGCCTACCGTCGCTGCAAAGGACGAGGCCGATATTACCTTACCGATCATCACGCAAATGTTTCAGTAACCGCCGTACTTCTTGCAGTACCGACGTAATTTGACTCTCCAGCCGTTCGATCCCTTTGGCGTGTGCCAGCTTGGTCAGTTGATTCAGGTTGCCGGATAGCCCTTTTAACAGATCGAATACCGGGCGGTGTTCTTTCCTTACCCGCTCCTTCACTCACCCATAGGCGATGAGTTGCCGCACGACCTCGACAGGTCGCTGTCCCGATTCCCGGATCAGGGCTTTGAGCTGGAAATGCAGCGCCGTATTGTAACGGATGGTGAGGCGATATTCCTGCCGTTGTGCTTTGTTCATAACAGGGCGTCCGCCTTGCTTGTTATATGTTTTTTCTGTGGTTTTCATCATTTGTAGTTTTAGGTGAAAAGGATAATAATTCGAGTATTCAGACCAGCGGGATCGACTGCCGACCAACGGTAACGGCAGCGGTTTTTGGCTGACAAAAACACAAACTTGCCCTATCCTTATAACTTTACTCCCCGTTTGCGTTCGGGGGCAACGCTCGCCGGCAACCGTTGGGTTTGTGTCCGGTGCGATTTTGCCTGCAAATAGTCGTTCAAATCCTTGTATTCCCGATAGCAATCCGATTGATCGACAACCTCGCTGTCGGGACAAAGACGGATAACGTCGGCCGTTGCCTTGCGCCCTGTCTCGTCGTTGTCGAAGAAAGTATGCACCGTCCGATGCCGTTGCAGGAACGGAATAGCTTTCAGTAGGTTTACGACCGAGTTCAGGACTGCCGCGTCGATCCGTAACGGTTCGGGCTTCTTCAGCGTGAGATAGGAAAGGAAATCCATAAACCCCTCGAACGCGATGCAGGTGTCGGCATGGTTGTCAATGGTCGTGATGTGCTTCGGGCTACTGCCTCCTTTGAAATACTCCGAGCGTAGCTCCCACCCTCCGGCGTTGTTGCGAAAGCCGATGGCGAAATACTCCCGGTTGCCGACGGCATAGCGTACCTCGCGGCAGAAAGCCGATGCAGTTTCCGGGTCGATGCCCCGGCTTTGCAGGTAGCCGACAAGTGCCGGATGACAAAGCGGCGCATCGGTGAGGATGCGGAGTGCAGGAACGGGCGGAGCGACCGGAACCGGGATAACGGAGGCTATCGGTTTTATTTCATCGCTACCCAGTGACCGAATCGCCTGCGATTTGTCGCAGTTCTCCAGTCCCATTACCAGGTCGATGATCGAGCCGCCTTTGCCCGTTCCGAAGTCGTGCCAGAGGTTTAACACATAGTCCACTTTGAAGCTGGGTGTATGCTCCGCGCGAAGCGGTGAAAGATAGAAGCCGCAGCGGGCGTTCTCCCGTGCTGGCCGGATGCCCCGCCTCGACAGATAGTCGCGGATCGAGAGGCGTTTGAGTTGCTGTATGTCGTCCATAAAATTGTCGGTTTGTTGAGAAAATCGTATAAAATACAGTGAAATAAAAAGTTACGGTCTTACTTATCTCTTACGACCGTTTGCTGTTGTTGGGACGTAAGCGATTGTAGGACTTTGTTAGAGAGTTTGTAAGAGGTGTAAGTATTTAGATATAAATAGAATATATCAGTAGACCTTACAACCTTACGGCAAGCAATTCATTGAGAACCTCCCGCGTGACGGTGTAGACCCGCGCTGTTTTGCTGTTCTGCCTTATTATTTCACCGTTGTAGGTAATGGCATAGCGGGTGTAGTAGGTCGGTGGGGCTGGCAGCAACCGCCAATTCTCCGCGAGAATCCGCCTAACAGCCGGATGATCCGAACGAATACCGCGTATCTCCAGCATATTAACCATATCGCTCACGTCGAAACGGTATTGCTCCAGCCCCTCGGCATCCATAACGTCGCGGATAATGGCAATTATCTCCGCTTCGGCCTTGCTGCGGTTGTAGTGGATGATCCGGCGCAGCGCTTCAGTTGCCAGCAAGCGGGGCGCAAACCACATTCGGCTTTCCTCACGGGTAGATAGTTCGCGGTGGAATAAGAAGAACAGAAATCCCGGCAGCTCACGCTGCATATCAGAGAGCAGGTTTTGATTGTCCCGCGTCAGCGGAGGTATGCGCCGCACCCAATAGCGGGTTTCGCCCGACTCGATCAGTACGGGGTTGCGCTCGTTGTTGGAGCAAAGCACGAACTTTCCGAAAAACTCCACCTCGCGTCGATCCTTGCCTTTTGCCTCGGCCTTGTAGCTGCGGGCAGTCGAGAGGTTTTTGATCCGCTCGGAATCTTCTCGGCGGTTTAATAGCACCTCGTCCACGCAGACTAATAATTTTCCCGTCCAGTCGTCGTTGAACTGCGACCGGAAATCCTCGTTGGTGTTGAATGTCACGTTGCCCTCGAAGATCAGCTTCAGGAAATTCAGAAAGGTGGTCTTTCCCGTGTTGCGCTCCTGGGACACCAACAGCAGGATCGGTAGCCGTTGCTGCGGCCGCAGGTAAAGCAGTTGCAGGTAGTCGTAGCCCAACTCGATTTGCTCTCCGAAGATGTGTGCGAGAAATTCCCTGACGTGCGGAAATGCTCCCTCGACGGGCGCGGTTGTGATCGGTTCGTAACGGTTCAGAAAGCCGTGTATTTCCCGGCGGTAATTGGTGTGGCTGGGCACGGTGCAGAATCCGTCGTACTTCGGGATCTTGGCGATGTAGTCTTTGCCGTAGTCCTGCCGCAAGGTTTCCACGTTCCACGGAATCAGTGTTTCGATACTCCGTTCGTTGCTCAACGGCATCCGCACCCGTTTGAGAATGGACGTGCCGACACGCAGAAACGGAATTGCCCCTTTTTCTTTGTTAGCGCCCATCGCGTCCCCCTTTTCTGCCTGTGCGGATCGCCTCGACCTCCTCGCGCCGGTAACGTTTGCGACCGCCGAACGGACACGATTTGATGTACCCGGTTTTCTCCCAGCACCAAAGCGTGGAAGAGTCGATTTTAAGAACGGCCAACACCTCTTTGCGCGAGAGGAACTCTTCGGCCGGCGGCTCATCAGGCGCGAGGCGTAATCCGCCTGCCGCCTCTTTGAAGATTGTGCGTAAATCGTCCAACTTGACTGTAACGCTGACATTCACCCCGGATTCCAATAATTCTCTAAAACTCATAATCGAATTTTTAAGGTTATACATAGATTCGTTTTGTTCCATCCGATTGGAACAGGGGCAAAGAAAATGAGGGATTTCAGGGAGTCCAAAATCACTTTGAATCTCCCTAAAATCCCTCGTTTATCTCTAAAATAGGGCTTTTAGCCTTTCAATCCTGCCAGATATGCGGGTATATTATTCGTGTTCGGAATGATATATCGCTTTGTTTCCGACGTGTATAGTTTTCCTTTGATATAAGACGGTTCCAATTCTTTCAGATTGGTAAAGACCTTCTGCAACCACGGTACGACCTCGTATTTTCTGCCGATACCGAAATACTCGGCCATATTCCACCCGAAGTGAAACAGATCGAAATTCGATAGTTTCTCGGTGCGGATCGGCGTAAGGTCATCCGGCAGCGTTTCTTCCTGGGCATATCGCGCAATGCAGTCGCACAACAACTCCAATCCCTCGGCGGAAACGTATGGCCCGACGACCATGTGGGTGTATTCGTGAAAGATGCGTAGTTTCTCCGCTCTCTTTGCGGCATATTGCATCTCGGCCTTTTCCTTAATCGCTGCGATGGTCGGCATAGCCGGTTCCGACGGCTCTTCGGTTGCCGGTAAAACCGGAGTGTTGTCCGCTGTTGGGGCAGCGGTTTCTGTCTTCGTGAATTTCTTCATAATCCACGGAATAAAGGATTCTCCCACAATGGCCCAAACTACCAGATATAAGACGACGCAGGCTCCCATGACGATCACGAACACGAGATTTGCCGTGCCGCTGTCCGCGCCGCTGGCAAGTGTGATAAGGCGTATAAGCGTAGCAACCATCAGGCTGACGACAGTTACAATCGCCAGCGGAATAATTTGACTGTTGCTTATCTTCTTCTCATCCATACCCATACAAAGATAGTATTTTAATCGAGAAAACCGATCAGCTCCTTTTTCATGTCGTCGTCAATCGTGCGGTAGCGGGCGAAAGCCTTGCTGCCCTCTTTGTGACCACTCAATGCCCCGACAAGGTTCGGGTCTTTCACTTTCTTGTAGATATTGCCGATAAAGGTACGCCGCGCCATGTGCGAAGATGCCACCTCGTATAACGGCCGCTGAACCTCCTGCCGGGTCTGCTGGTCGAGTACCGTTACGGTGCGATCCAACCCGGCACGCCGGAACGCCTCTTTGATTTTGCGGTTGTAGTCCTGTTCTGTGTTGAATGGAAACAAGGTATCACGGCTATAATCCTGATACTTGGCAATCAGTTTCATCGCGGTATCATTGAGTGGAACGCGGACGGTAATCGGGCGATCCTCTTTCGTCTTGCGTGGTATATACTCGACAGCTTCGTTAATGATACTGCGGTAGGTCATTTTGTAGAGGTCGCTCACGCGGCAACCGACGAGGCATTGAAATACGAAAATATCCCGCTGGGTTTCCACCTCTTTGTCATCGGACAGGTCGGTTTCGAGCAGTTGGGTTCTCTCTTCATTGCTTATATAAATCGGCGTTCCATACACAATCTCCCCGATTGAAAAATGCCGAAATGGATTGTTGGCCGTATAGCCGTTGTCGATAGCCCAAAGGACAAATGCCCGAAAACGGGTCAGCATATCGGCCACCGTGTTCTGCCCGCGGGATTTCGGCATCCCTTTCGGTACCTCGTTGCCTTTTTCATCGAGCGTGGGCGGACGCTTCCGTTTGGGCGTCTTAACTGCAACCTTCGCCGAATAGGGATATTGCTCGTATATTTCGGGATATTGCAGGAAGACGGACTTTTCGTCCAGTAGAAAGTCCTCGATTTGCCTTAGCAGTTCCGGTGTCAGATTGGCAAATGAAAGTGTAAATCCTCGGCTGCCGTCTTTTCTCTTGTATAACTCGAAACGGTGTAGGCAGCGTGCTAATACCCGGAAATTCTTCAGGCGATTCTCGGATAGCTTGTGTGCTGCAAGATAAGTGTCGATGACATCGAAAAAAGATTTTTCAAACTCCCGTTTCGCTTTCATCGGCTTGTGAAATCTTTTGACGATCTTTTCGAGATATTCACGGGTTATCGCGGTTTTATCTGTGCTGGTGTTGATTTCTTGTTCCAATACATCGGTTAGAGCTTTCAGCTTATTCCGTTTCTCTAAAAGCAGTTCGCGTTCTTCTCCTTGTATGATCGGAATGTTAATGTCGTTCTTCTTGCCCCAGCGTTTTCGGTCGAGCCAGATTCCGGAGCCGATGCGCAGCCGAATATCGCGCGACACGTAAAGCCGTAAATTGATTTCCGATTCACCTGCGCTGTTGGTCGTTTTTCCGAGATAGTAGTTTGTTTGTGCCATAGCCTTGAAATTGCCTATCCCAAAGGTAAGTCAATTTTAGGATAAACGCAACTTTGTGTGTCCGCGTTGTGTCCGCATTTTGCCAAAACTATCAAAATTGCATTCAAATCAATCCAAACAAAAACAATCGTTATATATTGATATATAGATTATTATAGTGTATTTCCGGTTTTATATAATTCGGCATCTTTCGACGCTTCAAAACCGGCTCCGGGTACGGGAAATGCCTATTAATCACTTGATTAATAGGCATTTTGATTTTATTGAGGTGTAAATAAGGTGTAAAGAATAGCAATTATTTAATCAGAAAGCGAAATATCATTTAGTCAGCACGATATTAGCTACATGATTCATTTATGTAGGTCCATTTGCTAGCTTCGGATTTAGATCTAAACCTTTTTAGAAATTTATTTCTAATTGCACAAGAAGAATGAAAATAACCAATTAATTCAAAAAACTCCTCTGAATGATGGGACTTAATCTGCTCCATTTGGGCTGATGAATATTCTGTAATTCCTATGCCTATTAGTGAGTTATGTTGATTAAATACACCTATGACAGTTCCTTCTGAAAAAGAACCTACAACTTTTGTAATACCAATTGGTAATAGATTTGTCCATGGATGACGAATTGCCATAGATGCGCCTTGATCTATAATAAACTTGCCATAGTATTTTTTATTTGAATAGAGGACTTTCTCAATTAATTTAGTTTTAGATAATTTCTCATTATCTAGTTTCTCTAAGATAGATTCATAATCATAAAATTGTGATTCGAGAGATGTACTCTTTATTAAGTTAATTAGCCGATGTCTTTCCCTCTTATTTGATAGAATGTAGGCTCGTAATATTGACTGATTGCCTTTGGATGATATGAAAGTTTGGACTGTAGATTTCTTTAGCGTATGAATAATATCTAATACGTTGATTATTTTATTAGGGCTTAAGTATTCATCATTTGGATGGCTGAAAATATATTCCCAATTAATAGAATGGATTATTGATGTATCAAACTCAGAAGGGGCATTGTTTCTAAATAAAATGCATAAATGAATTTTTTGTTGTAAATTTTTCCAACCATCAAAACTGGTATTTAAGGAATTTACTAGTTCATTAATGGTATAATATTGTTTAGATATTTCAAAAAATTCATAATTTTTTGTCTTATAGTAAGCTACGATTAATTTGGAGCATAAGGTTACTCTCATGCTAATATTTATTTGCCCTACATCAGTTCCTAAGATTTGTTGAAATAAAAGTAATGCTAGTTCTGGATATTTATTAATATTACGGTTGATTATTGCATATGCTATTTTTAGATCAATTTTTGCCAAACATTCAATAGTAGTTTTGGCTATCTGATTGAAATCTTTATCGCGGCGTATTAATTGTTCTATCGCTTCTTCATAAATAGGATGTATAAATTTATACGCAGATGCAATAGAGCCAAATTGCTCTACGCGGTATCCTATTTGACTTCTTATTTCGACATTAAATGAATAATTTGTTGACCCTATGCGATGTTGTAATTTTGAACAAACATCAATAAATAACGTTGATAAAAATGCTTTACCCTTTACACCAGAGAAAAATATCAAATTTAGGACAAGTTTTGTTATGTATGAGGTCTGTAATAATTCAAATTGAAATGTTTTTACAACCTCTTTTTGTCGATGTTTTAAAAAGGTAATTAATTGGGATTTATCTTTAATATCTTTTGATATGTATATAAAGTCTCGTATTGAAAGAGGAGTTGTTAATTGGTTGGAGTCAATTGCTTGATATACAATGTTTCTAAATTCTTTATTATCGTACCATTCACATATAATACTTGCCAATTTATCAAATATTTCTCGTAATTTTTGTGAGTCATATGATGGTTTACTAATGTTTAGTAAATGCTTTATCGATAGAATTTCATCTTCTAGTAAACTTTCTCCGGAAAAATTCTCAAAAATTTCGGTGCGCGACGTGATAATCACCTTGCTATTAAGCGTGGCAAGTTTATCCATTAATGGTGAGAAAATCTGGAATAAACTATCGCGTCGTTCGAATACAGTTCTACCAAAAGGATCTTCAAAATATACAATTTGATTGTCGCAGGGCGTATAGTCACTTAAAACTTTACTTTGAATTTCTCTCTCTTCTTTTTCTAACCCTGCAAACCAAATAGGCTCAAACCCTTGATTGTAATATGTTTTGAGTAATTGAACTGCAGTGTAGGTTTTGCCGATCCCGGGATCTCCAATGATAAAAACAATATTTTTTTCTTTAAGAGTTTCTGTTATTTCATCATACTCTACAGGAGGAACATATAAATCTTCTATGCGCTTATATCGTTCGTCATCATGGGCTACTTTTTGGATAAAAGCTAGGTCTTTTGATTTAATTTGGTTATTAGATGATATAAATTTTATATTGGGTTTTGTGCCTATATTTCGATTTCTAAATGGTCTTTTGGTGTGTAAATCTAATTCGGAAATTATATATTCGGTCTCTGTTGAAAATTGAAGTGTTTTATTTGAAGGTTGAAGATCAGATAAATGTGAGGCTTTTAGTTTTTCCGTGAAAATTTTATCCATAACACCAAATACGGCTGAACTCCCATCACTTTTTTTACCCAAAAAATTAGAATATAGTATATATATACCCTGTAAAGATGTTTCACATTCGCTTTGCATCCTATTATAGTATATATTAGATTTATTCTGATATGCAGGGACACATAATATATCTAATTCGTTTAAATTCAATTGAGTTTTGATCTGATCATTCAGATAATCAGCACATATCAAAACTGCAAAATTTCCAATAAACGTATTCGTGAACTTTATAATTTCTTTGCCTGGGGTCAGTCCTTCTCCCTGTATTGGCGAAATTTCATACGGAGATGGTGTCAGTTTGTTGATAAAAAATACATCACCTTTAATTATTATAGGACATCTTTGTATATAATGATTATTATTATCTGTATAATAGTGGCTTCCACCTACAACTAAAGTCCCTTGGTTTCTAGACCATTCTTGAATTTTTCCAATTAGCGCCTCTGGAATTGATAATTCCGGAAATATAACTAAGTCAACTGAGTGATGTTTTGCGATTCTTAATAATTCAGATATCTTATCTGTTATTCGTGCATTATTTTGTAAAAAAAGGAGTCCCGATCGATCTTGCCAATTATATTCTTCAGAACATAGCTGACAAATCATAACTCTACAGTTCTCCTGTTTTCTATCATGCAAATCAATGGTTTTAATCATAAAAAGAATAGATTATTATACTAAATTAATTGTAAATTCTTAAAATTCCAAAATAATTACTATTTTTGTATTTGCGAATACTACATGATTGATTGACCTTTTATAGGGTGTACTGTAAGTATACCGCTAAAAATGTGTGCAGAGCTGTTGGGGAGCAATCCCGTGAACGGCACCTTGCAGTAGCCTGTAAAAGGGAGATTGTGTAGTGTTCGCAGCTGCACATTTTTTGTTTTTATATGCGAACACTACACATCGTCCGTACTCCAGTACAGACACGCCGCAAGGCCAGCCGCAGGCGGTTCCCGCCGTGCAACCTCTCAATTCGTTTCCATTTTCACCCGCCGGATTAGCAAGTAACTGCTAATCAAATCTCTATTCTCTTTGTTGTGCGTTGCGCACGATAAGGACAGCCCTCATTATGTCAAATTTTAAACAATCAATCAAATGGAAACGAATCAAAACCCTGTGCAAGAACAATCTGCGCAACGCATAACCCCCGAAAACACCCAAGCCGAACAACAGCCCGTACCCTCTCCGGAACAGCCGACCGGGCAACTCGCTCCAAAGCCAGAACCGCAACCCGAACAGCCCGCCGAACGACTTTACGATCCTGCCGAAGCCGCCCAAATTGTGAATTGCCTGACGGACGGCTATTTCGATCCCGAATATATCCTGCTGTTCGGGAAATTGGTCGGCGGCACACGCCATAGCGACGCCATGGCCTATGACCTGCTGATGGTCGTGCGGGAAACGCCCGAATACGATTGGATTCAGGCAAAACGCATCCTGCGTTACAAAGTGCCGTACAGCAGGCGCGAGATCACCTATATCAATCTCTACATTATGCCTTTGAACTATGTCGAGTCGAATAAAACACCGTTCCTCTACTTTGCCCACTCCGAGGGCGAATTGCTCTATTGCAGCGACCACTACCATTTCCGCCACCCGAAACACCCGATCAACTTTGCCACAGCCTATGCGGATGCCAAATTTCATTTCGATACTTTCCGGATGCTGGGCAACGAATTGATCGAACAGGCGCAGGACGCCTTCAGCGAAAGCCGCAATATGCGTCTGGCGGCCTTGTTCATGGCGCAGGCTACAGTCTACTTTTATCATACGCTCTATTATGTTTATCACGGGCTGGAGTTCGATATTCACGATCTGGTCGTGATGCACGAACGGATGCGGACGCTCTCGACGCAACTGATGTTGGTTTTCGACGATAACCATATCGAAAATATCTTCACGCTGCCGCGCCTGAAGAGTTTTCTGGTAAAGGCTCGCTATGATATTTGTTTCGATGTTGCGCCGCAGGAATTGGAAATGCACCTGCAACGTGTCGAAAAAATGGGCCATATCATCGAAAACTACTGCGGCCTGCGGCTGGAGCTTTATAAAGAGTTGAGCGAACAGCAATAAGCAGTCAATCATTTGAACGAACGGGGGCTTGCGAGATCACTGACAATCTCGCAAGCCCCCGTTCTGTTTATCCTACTTTTTCTTGGCCGTTGTTTTCTCTGTTTTCTCTTTCCCGGCCTTCGTCCGCTCTTGGTTTACGATTGCCGCGCCGCGTTCCTTAATCTCCTTTTCATACTGCCTTACCTCTTGCTTTATAATGCCAATATACTTGTTCTCGCCTTGGTCAAATGCCCGATCGAGGTCGTTGATAAGCGGTACTTCCCCGTGCCAAACGGCTTGCATATATCGGTATTTCCAATCGTTCGCCCGGTATTGGCGGTTGTTTACGGCCTGCCAGACATTCCCCGCAACGGATAGTCCGGCAGTCAGAGCCAGTCATACACACGCCCGAACCAACCGTTTGTTAATATCGTAATTGTAAGGGATACGTTGCAACAGATGATCTAACGTGTTATCTATACGCGTCCAATAGCTGTCCAACATCTCCTTGTATTTCTCCACCTCGCGGCTTACGAACAGCTGTACTGCCTTTTTGATCTTCTCGTCGCTTAATGCACCCTTTACCTCGGCATTTATCCGCTTCATCGCTTCGGCGAGTATCTCCGTGCTGACGTTGATCTTTCCGAAAGCCCTGTTTATATCCGTCATGTCGGGCGGCTGTACCTCGACCACGGGTTTAATCTCGATTTGCCCGATACGGTTGATAAAATTGGTGATCTGCTCCGCCGAAAGATTCTGCACACGGGCTATTTCGTCGATCCGCTGCATCAGGGTTGTATTATCGCCGCCGCCTTGTGTCTTTGCAATCTCGGCCTTGAAAGCCTTGATAAACTCTTCCTTGAAATCTTCGTACTGGTCGCAATCCAATGCGACTGTTTTTTCCTCTGCCATACTTTAATGATGTATTATAATTTGACGTTTCTTGGTTTGCTGTTCCCGGATTCTTCGACTGCGCTCGGCCTGCTCGGCAAGCATCGCTTCGGTTGCCTGCCGGATCAGGGCTGTAATTCGTGCTATGTGTTCCTCGTGGGATTCCCCGATCCTCCGTTGCATCTGTTCCGGGGCGATTGCGTCGCAACACCCGCCCGGCGGTAAAGTTATACCGCCCGCCACGCCGAAGCCGCCCAAATCGACGGATTCGCCCGAATTACTGCGACTGCCGAACAACCCGGCGAACGCCGAACGATAACGACCTGCTGCTGCGGATAAATTCCCGACCGCCTGCGCCGAATAGCGGGGCTGTGCGACGGGAGTAACGATCCGCTGTGCCTGCGAGAAATGACGGTCTAACTTGGAGAAGCTGAAAGCCCGGTCGATCTTCGAGCCGGAAAAGGTGTAGCCCTTCATACCAAACAATACGCCCTGTCGTTGGTCGGTATTCCCGCAATACTTAAACGTTGTCGTAATACCTTGCTTCTGCAATCGCGCCTCCAGATCGCCCCATGACTTGCAACCGGGCAGACAATCCCGTACGGCATCGTAAATGGCGTATTTGGTCTTGTCCGGCTCGCGTAACCGTTCGCGCCGCACCTGCTCTTTGCCTTTCGGATAGTATAAGCCGTACTTGGCTGTAAGCTCCTTGCAAACCTTGCCGTTCCGGATTTTGATATTCTTGTCCGATATGGTCTGCCCGTTGTTTCCGACCCGGTTATAGACGATATGACAATGCGGATGCGCCTGATCGGTGTGCCGGACAATCAAAAACTGCGTGTTCCGAATCCCCATGCGCTCCATATACTCCCGTGCAATCTGCGCCATAACCGGGTCGGTCAGTCGGTCGGCATCTTTCGGGGAGAAGGATAACGATATATGTCCGACCATATTTTTGATCCGGGGATTCAATAGCGTCTGGTCTTTGAAATCGCGCACCATGTCCTGCACGTTCGGCGGCTCAATACCCTCAAAACTCAATATCCGCGACTGCTCTTTCATTACATAGCCGACCGTCGCACCAAAGGATGATCCGGCGATAATCTTACCGATCATGGCGCACCTGTTTTAGAAAGTCCTCGATCTCGGTAATGATTGCCGTGTGGGACACAATTACCGCCGCAAATCCGCCGACATTGGCTGAGCGAGTGAGTTGATTCAGGTTGCGGGCAATACCTTTCAACTGCGCCATATAATTCAGATGTTCCGGACGCATCCGCTCACGCACTCACCCGCGCCCGATAAGCTGCCGGATAATCTTGGACGGACGGCAACCCGATATGCGGGCTAACTTCTTCAGCCGGAAATAGTGTTCGCTGTCGAGCCTTGCGCTGACGATGTACTTCTGTCTTTGGGCGGCTTCCAACACCGGACGGCCGCCCTTGTTCAATTCACGTTTCATAGATTCTTTTTTAATGATTAGACCAACGGGATGACGCGCCGACCAACGGGAGAGGGGCGGTTTTCGTTTACGAAAACACAAACTTGCCACCCTACTTTACCACCCTACTTTATTGTTACCCTATGGGGAGTGCGGGCCGTTGGAAAGATTCGTCGACCTTCGCCCGAAGAGATCCGCAAAATCTCGTAGGGCGAGGTCGGCGATAGTTGCTGATCCCGTCTTTAGGTCTTGGAATTTACCACATAATTGGCTGCGTCCTGCTCGATCTCCGCGGCGGGCTTGATTCGGTTCTGGAGCAGTCAGCGCTCCAACTCCGCCCGGTCGAAATAGATGTTTTTGCCGTTGGGTTTGTAATGCGGGATACGGCTCCCGCAGGTCAGCTTGTACATGTACGTCCGGGAAATCCCGGTGTAAGTGCAAGCCTCGTCGAAAGTGAGGACATTTTTCTGCCCTGCGAGCAACTGCTCGATGCGGTTCAGCCGCTGCTCCATACTGATCTCATGTTCCATAGATAGTTTTTTAGTTAGACATGGAATAAATTATCAGCGGCAAATATAAGGGTGATTGAGGCGGATTGTTCTCATATGCTCACTCTCGCTCACTCTTGGCTGGATAAAGAGTCCTTGCGGGGATGCTGTAAGGGCTATTTGGTGTTTTTTAGGATGCCGATGTAGCTTTTGATAAGGTAGGCTCTGTAGGGAGAGTCGGAATTGATTGCGCAATACTTTGCACTTGAGAGCGTGTTGCGGCTTATGGGCTTGCCGTTGAGCGATACGAAGCACTTATGCTTTGCTGCTACGGCTTGCCAAATAGGAGTAATTAACTGCTCTTCGCCCAAGATGTGGAAAATGTAACAAAGTGTACGGGCATTGCAAACGATCAACGGTTCTTTGAGCCTGCACATGAACAAGGCGGCGACCGTATTTGTATCGACTTCTGGCTGGAATACACGTTGGCCGTTGAACAACTCGGTCAAGGCCGTTAACTGCCTATTGTTGAGTGAAGCAAGAAAATTGATATTCATGTCAAAGAAGCAAGGCCTGTGCTTTAAATGTTTCTTTGATTCCTTGTTTTAAGAATTCACTTTGGGTATCTATTGCTCTTTTTTCCGCTTCTTTTTCTATGTCCGACAAATTTTTTCGACAATCAATTTGTTGTTTATGATGATGAGCAAGATAATCAACTACATTGTTTATTGTCATTTCTTTAATTGGTTGATGTCCACCTAATCCGTTAATAATAAGCGTCTCTGCTAATATTTTGACGGATAAATCTTCTTTTGCAGCCAATAGGATATTAGCTGAAAAGATTCTTATGATGTCCTGTATATTCCCCATAACTTATTGATTTTATCGCAAATATAAATTAAAAACTTAAATTGTCAACTCCGGCAAGGCATTAACCGCCTTTTCTTTGAGCGAATCGACGGCACGGGTGTATTTCTCCGTGTGCTTTAATCCGCTGTGGCCAAGCAGGGACGCGACAGTCTTAATATCGGTGTGACACTCGCCGAGTAGATTCACGGCAAAGCTGTGGCGGGCGCAATGCCATGTAATGTGCTTCTCAATCCCGGCGCGGGCAACCCAGATGCGGAGTGCCTTTAGGCATCCGGTGTGGCTCGGCAACGTGAAGATCACCCCGTCTTTTTCGGGGCGTTCGCCGATCAGCTTCAAGAGCGTATTGCTTAATGGGATCGTCACGATCGAATGCGTCGAGTGCCCGGTGGTCTTGTTCTGATCGAAACGAATTGTCTTGTTGGCATAATCGACATTGCTGTATTTCAGATCGACCACATCGCAATACCTCAATCCTGCGTACAGGCAGAATAGGAACGCCCGGCGGATGTCGGTATTCTGGTACGGGGTATTTGCGAGTTGTGCAATCTCCTCAAGACTTAACACGTCCTTTCTTAATGCTGTGTCATCAACAACGCACGGAACGCCTGTACAGGGATTCTTTAGCAGAATGTCTTGGTCTATGGCATATTTGATAACCTTTTTGAATCGTTGGAAAAATCCCCTTGCCCCCTCGCCGAAAGAGTGCTGTTGCAGATAGTCCACGAATTTGATCATCATCTCCTTGGTCATCTGATCTGGCTTGATATTGGTCTGCATGCTCGGATAGGATTCCGCAAGAAATCCCCGGAACCGTCGCAGGCAACCCTCCATCATCCGAATGTCTTTCTTCTTGTAGCTCTTTACATAGGCATCGAAGAACTCCAGAAAATTGATTTTCTGCTTCACGGGTGCGGCCTTGTCGTACCGACGGGCAACCAACACCTTTTCCTTGTCGATGCGAATTTCTGCGGCGAGGGCTAACGTTTCCTTGTTCTTTTGGCGTTCTTCCGGTGTGCGGGGATTCGGCAGCAGGTAAAGCCCCAAGTATTCTTTCGAGCGGATGTGCTTGATATGCTCTTTACCCGTCACCTCGTCGATCACCTTGTTGTAACCCATGTAATACTCCAGATACAAACTTTGCCGACCGTCGGCCAGCGTTTTTTGCATCAATTTTGGATTTTCTTTGGTCTTTGCTTGCAATTTTGCCATAATCCCGGAATTTAGTAGTTTTGTATCTTCCTGATCTTATGGTGCAAAGATATATAATTATTTTTTAATTCAGGGTGTAATAAAGGTGTAAAAAATAACGAAAAACACTCAAAACAAGCTCAAATGGCAGAGTTGTAAATATTTATAAAATGCTAATAATAAGTATTTTATATTCTTTTGCTTGGATAGTATTATATAGGTTGTGTATCGGCTCCGGGTACTTTTCAAAAATGCCAATGATTTGATTGTCAAATTATTGGCATTTTTATTTGTCTTGAATTGGGCAAATATTGGGCATTTTTTGAATACACAATATTTATTTGCCTGATTTTTCTTTGAAAATCCATATTTAAGGAAGCCGGGCACATATGGGGCGCTTTTGTAAAACACCAAGCAGTTTATTTATAACAGCTTGGTGTATTTATTTAGTCATGCATGGTCGCTGCTTGGACATGTTTTCCGCGAAACCGGAAAATAATTCCGAATAAAATGATACTTTTGTTCCGATACAGCAATGGTATCTGCCTTTAACCGCCGCCCGGTCGGGGTGTGCTGATGATACCTACGAGATAATGGTCCGAACCATTGAATGTAGGTATTATGACGGTAAATAAACAGACTATACGATTGGAAGTTACGAATGCAAGGAGTCGTAACGGGATTTGTTTTGCAATTGTTTTACGATAATAAATACACACCGGACATTATGATTTATTCACAGGAAGTGCAGCACATGTGCTGCGTCAAGAAAGGAGCCAATCACCCGTCGGCTCCGATCCCCGAAGAGGGCAAATGGGTACGGGCGAAAGAGATCCGTGATATTTCCGGACTGACGCATGGCGTGGGTTGGTGCGCACCGCAGCAGGGGGCCTGCAAACTGACGCTTAACATCAAGGAGGGCATCATTCAGGAGGCGCTGGTCGAAACGATCGGCTGCTCGGGTATGACCCACTCTGCGGCGATGGCTTCGGAAATCCTGCCGGGCAAAACCATCCTCGAGGCGCTGAACACCGACCTGGTGTGCGATGCCATCAATACGGCCATGCGGGAATTGTTCCTGCAGATCGTCTACGGACGCAGCCAGTCTGCTTTTTCCGAGGGCGGTCTGGCGGTCGGGGCATCGCTCGAAGACCTCGGCAAAGGGCTTCGCAGTCAGGTCGGCACCATGTTCGGCACGCTGTCCAAGGGCACGCGCTATCTCGAAATGGCCGAGGGATACTGTACCCGAATGGGGCTGGATGCCGACGGCGAGGTAGTCGGCTACGAATTCGTCCATATGGGAAAAGTGATGGACATGGTCAAACAGGGCATGGATGCCAACGAAGCCCTCGAAAAAGCGAAAGGCACCTATGGACGTTTCGCCGAGGCGGTGAAATACATCGATCCCCGCAAAGAGTAGAATCCGAAAAACCGACAGAATCATGGCAAATTTATTTGGAAGTTACGAGCGACGCATCGACCGGATCGATGCCGCGCTGGCAAAATACGGAATCAACGGCATCGACGGGGCCAAGGCCCTATGCGAAGCCAAAGGCATCGACCCCTATAAGATGTGCGAGCAGACCCAGTCCATCTGTTTCGAGAATGCGAAATGGGCTTATGTCGTAGGTGCGGCCATTGCCGTCAAAAAGGGCTGCAAGACGGCTGCCGAAGCTGCCGAGGCCATCGGCGAAGGGTTGCAGGCATTTTGCATCCCTGGCTCGGTGGCCGACGACCGTAAGGTGGGCATCGGTCACGGCAACCTCGCGGCCCGCTTGCTGCGTGAAGAAACCGGATGCTTTGCGTTCCTGGCCGGACACGAGTCGTTCGCGGCGGCCGAAGGCGCCATCAAAATCGCGGAAATGGCGAATAAGGTTCGCAGGACGCCGCTGCGCGTTATCCTGAACGGCCTGGGCAAGGACGCCGCGCTGATTATCTCGCGTATCAACGGCTTTACTTATGTGCAGACCGAATTCGATTATGCGACCGGAGAGTTGAGGATTGTTCGCGAGAAGGCCTATTCCGACGGGTTGCGCGCCAAGGTGCGCTGTTACGGTGTGGACGACGTGCGCGAAGGCGTGGCGGTCATGCACCACGAAAAGGTCGACGTGTCGATTACGGGTAACTCCACCAATCCGACCCGTTTCCAGCACCCGGTGGCCGGTACTTACAAAAAGGAGTGCGGTGAACGGGGAAAGAAATACTTCTCGGTGGCTTCGGGCGGCGGCACGGGGCGCACGCTGCATCCGGATAACATGGCTGCCGGCCCCGCCTCGTACGGCATGACCGACACGATGGGCCGCATGCACTCCGACGCACAGTTCGCCGGCTCGTCGTCGGTTCCTGCGCATGTCGAGATGATGGGTTTCCTCGGTATGGGCAACAATCCGATGGTCGGCGCCACGGTTGCGGTTGCCGTTGCGGTCGAGCAGGCGCGATAACCCTGCTGCCGTCCGGAATACGGGGCGTGCGGGCTGTTCTGGCACTGTATGCCTCGTTTTCCTGTGCCGGGCGCCGGGAAGCGTCAGTGCCCGAACCGCGAGGTATCCACTTTTCGGTGTTTTTTCTCCTTGTAGCTGCCGAAACGGTAGGCGAAATGCACCGTAACCGAACGTGTATACGCTCCGGAGTCCATGTCGAGGTATTGCCCGCGGTAGCGGACTTTTGCAAACGGCAGCGAGTGCTCGAAAATATCGTTGCACCGTACCGAGAGCGTTGCGCGTCCTTTGTCGAAAGTCCACTTGGCCCCGGCGTTGACGCTCCAGGAGGCATCGACGTCGTAGGTGCCCTGGATGGCCGCCGTCTGGTAATGTCCCGAGAGTTCGAGCGTCAGGTCGGGTTTGCGGATCAGGCGGATGGTGTTGTCGAGCTCTCCCCGGCCCAGCCACTTCGAACGGTCGAAGGCCATGTCGTGGAACGTGTCGCAGCGCTGGGTCATCCGCAGCCCGGTCAGGGTCAGGCGCGTGTCGAGCCATTTGCCGATACGCAGCGGGAGGATTACATTCGCGCCCCATTGGCGGTTGGTATTCCAGTTGAGCGTCTGGTAGACGAGCGCCAGCCTGTCCGGCGCCTGCCATGCCGTCTGGATGAAATAGTCGGGCATTTCGTTCCAGAAGAGCATGAAGATGTATTTCTGTTTGTACATATAAAGCGCCTGCCCGCTGTAGCTTTTCGACGGACGCAGCCCGGGCGTGCCGCGGATTTCCGAATATCCGTCGATGTAGGAGGTCGCCTCCTGCATCTCCCAGTAGGAGGGGTAGGTTTTGTCCGAGGAGAGCGAGAACTGCAGGAGGTGCCCCTCGGCCGGTGTCCAGAGCAGCGTCGCCTGCGGATAGAGCGACCAGTTGTCGTAACCGCCCAATCGGTAGTATTCGCCTGCGGCCGAAAACGAGAAGCTGCCTTTGGAGAATTGTTTGCTGAAACCCGCATAGAGGTTGGCGGTGTATTCGTCGAGGTGCGAATCGGTGTTTTCGGCCGCCGTACCGCCCTCGCGGAACGTGTAGTGCTGGTAGTCGTGATCGCCCGCCCAGCCGAATACGCCGCCGTAGGTCAGCTCCCATCCTTTGCCGACGCCGTGCGCCTGGTCGAGGCTGAAACTGATGCGGTCGACGGTCTGGCCCGATAAGACGTCGAATGCCGTTTCGCTTCCGTCGGCGTACCTGTTTTGCATGGCCGCCGACTGCGTGCTGCTGTAACGGGTGTAGTCGAGCGACAGGTCGGGGCCGGAAACCGGGGTGTAGCGCAGCGAGGCGTTATGCATCGCATTGTCGCCGCGGGGCGAACTGACCGAATTGACGAGGCTGCCGGTTGCCCGCGAGAGCCCGTCGTTGCGCGGGGTGAACGAGGCGGTATACGCCGCGCTCAAACGGCCTTTGCCCTCGGGGGCGTATTCCGCGGCGGCACGCAATTGGTGCCAGGTGGCTTCGTTCGTGATATTCTGGTTCTGGATGATTTCGTGCAGCCTGCCGGCGAGCGTATGCTGCGAGTTAAGGTCGATGATGCGTTTGGCTTTGACCTGCCCGGTCGAATAGGTCGCCTCGGCCGACCACTTCGGAGCGGTGAAAACGATGTTTCCGCCCGCATCCCAGTTGCTGTAAAACCGGTTCGTGTAGTTGCCGTGCACCTCGCCCGAGAACGCATGTTCGCTGCCGCGCCGCAGGACGAGGTTGATTGCCGCGCCGCGCACGTGGTACTGCGGCGGTGCGCTGTACATCACTTCGGCCTTTTCGATGCGGTCGACAGGCGTCGACCGCAGCAGCGAGGCGAGCTGTTCGGCGCTCATCGTCGTGGGTTTCCCGTTCAGGATTACCGCGACGCTTCCGGCTCCGGTGAGCGTGAGGGTGCCGTCCTGCTCGCTGACGCCCGGCAGTTTGGCAAGGGCTTCGTAGGCGTTGTTCACCGCCTTGCCTTTCGATACGGCCTCCAGGTCGTAGGCCAGCCGTCCCTGCTCGACCCGCACGATGGGTTTCTCTCCCTCGACGACGACTGCCTCGAGCGAATTCGCGCTTTCGTGCAGCTCGGTTTCGCCCGTGTCGTCGCAATCGGACGCGAGCGTTTGCATTTCGTAGGCGAGATGTTGGAAAAGCAGGCGGTAAGGCCGTACGGCGGATTGAATCGAAAAGCGGCCGTCGGCGTCGGAAGCCGCTGCGGCGACATAGGTGGAGTCGGCGTCGAGCATTACGATTGCCACGCCCACGATGGGTTGGCGCGCCTGGTCGACCACGCGACCCCGTACGCTTTGTGCGGAACTCCGCCCCGCAGCGAGGAGGGCTACCGAATATACGAGTAAAAGCAGGATACGTTTCATAACTTCGCTTGGATTTTTTCGTTTGGTTTTCCAATTGCAAAGTTAAGCGGCAAACCGGCTTGCCGGTGCAGGATTATTCTTGCCGCGTTGTTTGTAAGGCGTTGAATGACAGGTGGGTTTGTGGACGGAGATCTTGCCGGGCTGCGGGGCGGCCTTGCCTATTGGAAAAAACGGATGAAAAACGCCTTGTCGGCGGCCGGCGACTCGGCGAGCCTCCGCTTGAGTTTCGATTTGAGCGTATAGACGCCGTTCAGCGTCATGTCGAGCATGACGCTGATTTCCTGCGGCGAGAAGCCCGCGATGACCAGTGCCGCGAAATCGTAATTGCGCGCAGTCCATCCGGGCAGTTGTCTGCGCAGGCGGGTGACGGCCTCGTCGTTGTAAAGGTCGGCCATGCGGACGATATCCGCGAGCATGGCCGGGCTCAATGCCAGTTCTTTCATCTTCGCCGTCAGGCGCTGGCTCTCACCGTAGGTGTAGTAGGTCGATGCGATGTCGCGGAGCAGGGCGAACCGGCTCTCCAGCGAACGTTTGACAGCGGCTTCCCGTTCGTCGGAGGCGTCGAGCCGCGAGGTGAGGCTGTCGTGCGATTCGCGGTAGGAGTCCAGCAGTGCGAGGTATTCGCTCAACTGCGCGTCCCTGCGGCGGAGTTTGCGGCGGTAGCCGACGACCGCCCAGGCAATGGCTCCGGCGAGCAGCAGGCAGGCCAGCGTGGCAATCCATGCGCGGTAACGCAGGCCCGCTTCGCGCAGCGCCGTTTCGTTCGCCGTGCGGTATTTCTTTTCCAGTTCGGCGACCAGCGCGCCCCGCTGCGCCTGGTCGATTGAATCGCGTTTGTCGATGTATTCCATTGCGTACGACAGGGCACGGGAGTCCTCTCCGCGCTGGTGGTGGATGGCCGAAGCGATGGTGTAGAGGCCGACGTTGTTCCGGTCGAAGTGCGAAATTTGCGCCAGCGAACGGTCGATGTAGTAGCGGGCGGAGTCGGTTTGCCCGGCCCGGTAGAAAATAACGGCCGAGGCGATGTCGTAGAGCGTGCGGTCGTTGTCGTCGGCCGATGCCGCCCCGTGGGTCAGCGGCGCCGTCCTGATTTCCCCGGGGTCGATGCGCGCGCGTTCTCCGAGCAGCTGTTCCGGCGTTAGATCTTCGGCGAAAGTGTGGTATATCAGGTTCTGTAACGTGATTTGCTGGGCGAAGAAACGGAATGCGAGCGTGTCGCGCGCCTCGATTAGCGGGGCGAGCGTTTCGATAGCCTTCGCATAGCGCCCGGCGGTGTACTGGGCCGACGAGAGCATGAAGCGGCTGTATCCCTCCAACTCCGCGTCGTCCCTTTCCTGTGCCACGGCGATGGCCTTCGTGAAAATCTCCTCGGCCTCGGTGTCATATCCCTGTGCGAGGTAGAGCAGCCCCAGCGTGTGGTAGAGCGCGCCGAGCAGTTCGGACATGCCGTTGTTTTGCCGGTGGCGTTCCGCATACAGGGTCGCCTGCGTATATCCTCTGATTGCCTCCTTGAGATCTCCGGCGTTGTGGTGCGCCTGCGCGTAATAGTACCAGGCATAGGCCGCACCGGTGCCGTGTCCGCTGCGCTCGTAGTAGTCCAGGGCAGGGCGTATCAGCGAGTCGCTTTGCAGTTTCTGCCCCGCGCGGTTGCAGGCCTGTGCGAGCATCAGGCGCCGCCGGGCGTCCGTGGCAGGTGCCAGCGTGGCGGCGTCGATGCCCCGGAGTATTTGCAGGGCACTGTCGGGACGGTCGTTGACGAACCGTTCCGCCGAGGATAAAAGCCCCTCTGCGGCCTTGTTCCCGCATCCGGCGGCGAAGAGGCAAAAAAATATGGCGGCAGCGTATTTCATCACCTGCAAAAGTAATATTTCTTTTCGTTCGGTGCATTCCCCACGGATAAAAATGTCGGAACAAAGGGCCTCCGGGAACAGGCGGGACGGCAGAAACCGGTCGCTGCCGGATTCCATGAAACAGGCCCTGCGGTTTACAGGGCCTGTTGTTTCGTTTTGCGGGAATTTCAGTCGGCGGCGGGGATGTTCAGCTCCTGCAGGATGCTTTTGAGCTCGCCGATGTGTATGGCAAGGTCGTTCTCCGTGGCTGCGACTTGCTCCGTTCGTTTTGCAGTGCTTCGGCAACGCCTCCGTTAAGTAGGGTTTTATCGGGCCGGCCGCCTCTTTCGACTGCGTGTGGCGCAAAACCGATAAATTTTGTTACCTTTGTCGTCTGTATGAAAGCATCGCTCAAAAAGATCTGTGCGTCGCTCGGCGCCGACGGGTTGGTAGCCCTCTGGCTCGGCGTATGGTGGGTGTGCAACCTCGTGCAGGCCGGTTTCTCCGAACTGGCCAACGACGAGGCCTATTACCACATGTTCGCCGAAAACCTCGCATGGGGCTATTTCGACCATCCGCCGATGACGGCATTGCTGATTTGGCTCGGAGAGCATCTTTTCGGCGGGGAGTTGGGCGTGCGTTTCTTCTTTACGGCCTTACAGCCGCTGTGCCTCTATATCCTGTGGCGCATTATCCGCCCTGCCGACGCCGACCGGGGCGATGCGGCGCTTTATGTCGTACTGTCGGCCGCAACGCTCATGTTGCAGCTCTACGGTTTTATCGCCGTACCCGACGGCCCGCTGATGATGACAGCGGCGCTGTTCCTGCTGACGTTCAAGTGGTTCTCCGAAAAACGGCGGTGGGCATGGCTTTGGATGGGCATTGCCATGGCCCTGATGGCATACAGCAAGTACCACGGGGCGCTGGTCGTGCTTTTCGCCCTTGCGGCGAATCCCCGCCTGTTGCTGCGTCCGGCCCTCTACGTGAGCGGCGCGGTGGCCGTATTGCTGCTCGTGCCGCATTTCATGTGGCAGTACGAACACGACTGGGCTTCGTTCGCGTACCACCTCGCGGGCCGCAATTCGGTATTCCGCCCCGGTTACGTGGCCGAATACCTGTTGAACCTGCTCGTGGTGTTCAATCCGTTCTTCGTGCCGCTGTACGTCCGGGCATGGATTGCCGTGAAGCCGCAGGATGCCGTCGGCCGGGCTCTGAAATTCCTTCCCGTCGCGTTCATCGTTTTTTTCCTGATAACGACGTTCCGCGGGTACGTGCAGCCCCAGTGGGTGATTGTGGCTGTTTTTGGCCTGCTCTATACGCTCTTTACCTATGCCCGCCGCCATCCCCGCACACGCCGCTACCTGATGCGGGCCGGATGGGTGACCATAGCGCTGGTCGCATTGGTACGCCTCGAAATGATTTTCAATCCGCTGGGTATCCGTTTCGAGGTGTTCGACAACCGCACGAGTTACGGCCGAATCGCCGAAATCGCCGCCGGGCGTCCCGTCGTTTTCCGCCACGGGTATGCCGTCGCGGCCAAATACGCTTTCTATACCGGAGCCGAGGCGTATTGCCAGCCCAATGTCCGCTATCGGACGCACCAGTGGCAGTTCCGGGACGACGATTCGCGTTTTACGGGCCGCGAGGTGCTGGTCGAAACGCCGTACGACCCTTCCGATACGACGGGCCGCGTTCACAGCGTCGTGCTGCCCAACGGCAAACGTTTCACGTGGCTGGACGATCCGCATTTCCATCCGACGCGCCTGGTGGACATCTCCTTCACGGGACTACCCGGGCGGGTTGCTGCAGGCGATACGCTGCGCCTTTCGCTGCGGATTGCCAATCCCTATCCGTTCCGGATCGAACTGGGCGGCGACCGTTCGCTCGTGATGCTCTGGAAACACGGCCGTTTCCGCGTCGAGGAGTTCGACACCGGAGAGCGGTTTATCATCCCTGCGGAGGAGGAAATCGTACGGGATGTCGAATTCGTCGTTCCGGCACAGTTGGCCGGGGCGGATTTCGATGCGGGATTTGCCCTGCGCCGCGAGGGATATACGAACTGGTTTAACGGAAAACCCCTCCGCACGGAGGTTATTGCGCAATGATAGAACAATTCATCAAATTCTGTGTCGTGGGCGGCTCCGGAGTCTTTGTCGATTTCGGAATAACCTATGTCTGCAAGGAGTGGCTGCGCCTGAATAAATACGTGGCCAACTCGGTGGGCTTCCTCTGCGCCTCGACCACGAATTACATCCTGAACCGCATCTGGACATTCCACAACGAGAACCCGGATATTGCGGGACAGTATCTCCGTTTCCTGGGTATCGCCGCCATCGGTCTGCTGATAAACAACCTGACCATCTATGTGCTGCACGGCCGTTTCCGCCTGAACTTCTACCTGGCAAAACTGTTCGCCATCGGCGTGGTCACGTTCTGGAACTTCTTTATGAACTATTTCTTTACGTTCTGATTCTTTTGCCGGGGCACAGCGGAAAACCAGCCCGGTGCAACGGGACGGAACGAAAAAAGGCGGGATTCGAATCCCGCCTTTTTTATGCCGCCTGTGCCGGCCCGGCCAATCGTTCGGGCGTTCGGATGAACGCCGTGTAGCAGATCCGCAGCCACATCGCCACGAGCAGCCACAGGTTGAGTTGGATTCCGTAGAAAATGCGCATCACCGCAGGCGGGCAGAGAATGTCGACGGGCATGACGACCACTACGATGAAAATCGCCCAGTAGAGCAGCCTGTCCGCGCGGGTCAGCGCCCCGGCCCGGTGCATCGTCCAGTACCACAGCTGGTATCCGATCAGCGAGATTACATAGGTGTGCCCCTCGCTCGAATTGCTGAACAGGATGACGTATCCCATCAGGACGGCGAGGCTCGCGATGCGGAAAAACGGGGCCTGCCATTTGCGCCGGTTGGCCAGCACGCCGACGGCCAGCAGGGCGAGGACGCCCGCCTGTACGTATGTCCGGTAGGGAAGCAGGTTCAGCGGCCGCAGGTAAAAGACGTTCATCCACGTGCGGGTGTCCTTGTGCGACATCAGCGCCCCGAACCATTCGCCGTAATAGGACGGAAGCCCGGAAAAAGGCATGGCGACGGCCGGGGCCGCGGCCAGCACGACGGCGATGAGCAGGGCGTAGCCCGCGTTGCGCCAGAAATGCGGATAGAAAAGGAGCATCGCCAGCTGGAAGATGCCGTATATCTTGGTGAATCCGGAAATCATAATCAGCAGTACCGCCCAGAACGCCTTGTCGCGTTCGAGCAGCGAATAGGCGAACAGGAACATGCAGGCGACCGTCACGTTGTATTGGAACGACAGCTGCGTGCAGGCCAGTATCAGGAATGTGAAGAGGAACGACTTGCACTTCTCCTGACGCGTGAAGCGTCCGGGCAGGGTGAAGATTGCCAGGAACCACAGCGTGAAGTTGAAAACGTTCCAAGCGAACGGGCCCAGCCATGCGGGCAGGTAGGCGAACGGCGCGAAGAGCACGTTGAACAGCGGCCCGTAGAGGTAGTAGTCGAGGTGGGGCGCCAACTGCGACCAGTTGTCGCCGTAGGGGGCGATGTGGTTCCAGAAGAGTCTGGTCGATTCGGCGAAAATCATGAAATTCCTGTGCCGTCCGTGTGCCACCTCCGAAAAGGTCAGTCCGAGCACAGCCAGCAGCCCCAGCAGATAAAGGTTGCGCGGGTTGAGGAAGAACGCGCCGATTCGCCGCCAAACGGAGCCGTTCGAACCCGGCTGCGGCCCGAGGTGTCCCTGTTGCATGGCGTTACGGTCTTTTTGCGGCTGCGATTTTGCGGAAAGGAAGCCCCAGTACGCCGAAGAAAGCCTCGCGGAAAATGCCTCCGCTCATTTTCGAAGAGCCTTCGCGGCGCTCGACGAAGATAATCGACACCTCCTTGAGTTTCAGCCCGAGGCGCCATGCCGAATATTTCATTTCGATTTGGAATCCGTAGCCTTTCATCTTCACGGCGTCGAGGTCGATGGTTTCGAGCGCATGGCGCGAATAGCAGACGAAGCCTGCCGTGGCGTCGCGCAGGGGCATGCGCGTGACGATACGTACGTACATCGACGCGAAGTAGGACATCAGCAGGCGCGACATAGGCCAGTTGACCACGTTCACGCCCTCGACGTAGCGCGAGCCGACCACCACGTCGTTGCCCTCGGCCGCCGCCCGGTACAGCCGCACCAGGTCGTCGGGGTTGTGCGAGAAGTCGCAGTCCATTTCGCAGATGTAGTCGAAACCGTTGTCCAGTCCCCAGCGGAATCCCATCAGGTAAGCCGTTCCCAGGCCCAGTTTGCCGCTGCGCTCCAGCAGGTGCAGCGTTGCGGGAAACTCTTTCTGGCGCTCCTTGACGATGGCGGCGGTGCCGTCGGGCGAGCCGTCGTCGATGACGAGCAGTTCGAACGGTTCGGGCAGCGAAAATACCTTGTCGATCATCGCCGAGATATTCTCTTTCTCGTTGTAGGTCGGGATAATTACCAGTTTGCGCATAGGGGCTTGTTTTGGAATTTCTTACACAAAGGTAACATTATTTTGCGAATGTGAGCCGTGCCGCACGATTTTCTGCGGCGCAGATGCCGCCTGCGGCCTGTATACGGATTATTTGCGCCGTTTCATGGCGCGTATTTCCTGCTTGGCTGCGTCGCTCACGCGGTACGATTCGACGATTTTCTGCAGCGACTTGTTGAACGTCCAGTCGTCGAGCGAGCAGCTCTCCAGCCATGCGTGCGTACGCTCCGGGAATTTGATGTAGCAGACCGATACGGCCCATGCCACGCCCATGCGGGCGTAATAGGCTTCGTGGCGGATGCCGTCGAGCAGCTGCAGGAGGTCTTCTATGTGCGCCTGGTCGACGAAATTCCCCAGGGCCATCACTACGGCGAAACGCACTTCGTATTCGGCTTCGGAGCGGAAGCGGGGCCGGATGAACTCCCACATCGGCTGCCGCTCCGCGGCTTTCAGTCGCCAGCAGAAGCAGTCGCAGACCGCCCAGTTGTCTATCTTGGGGATGAACCGGGCCACGTGCTCCAGCTTTTCGGCCGGGTCGCAGCGGGCGTAGCTTATGACCATTCCCTGCAGCATCCGTTCCTCGAAGTAGAAGTCTCCGGCTTGGGCCAGGTAGGCACGCCAGTCGCCGGCGGCGATTTCGCGTGCTATTTTGCGCAGCAGGGGCAGGCGTATGCCCAGCACGTTTTCGACGCCGGGCATCAGCGCCGAGGTGAATTTCATGTACTTCGGCTCGCACAGTTCGAGCAGTTGGTCGCGGAGCGTCATCGTTTGCGGAATTTCGGGGTTATGCCGATGAAGAACGAAACGTTGAGGCGCGGCATCGGGCGCGAAAGTACCGATTCGTACTCTTCGTTGAGCAGGTTGTGTATGCAGCCTTTGAGCGAGAACGAAGCCAGCCTGCATTCGAGGCGCTTTTCGAGCGAAAGGTCGCTCATGAAATAGGGCTTCACGCGGCCCAGCACGCCCAGGTCGTTGCTCGACATGGTGTAGCGTTCGCTGTACCAGTTCCATTTGTAGGCCACCTCCCAGCGGCGCCATTGTACGCGTGCGATGAACGCCGCCGAGTAGACCGGGATGTAGACGAGCTGTTTGCCTACCGAGCGGTCGGCCGGACTGAATTTGTCGCCCCGGTTAATCGAGCGTGTCCATGCGAAATTCCCGTCGAGGAGCAGCCGCCAGCCGCTGCGGGTCGCGGCGTCGGCCGAAAGTTTGGCCTCTGCGCCGTAGCTGTGTACCCGGCGGATGTTGATCGGCGTGTAGATACCCAGTTTGGGGCTGCCGATCCAGAGTATCCAGTCGTCGATGCGCGAGTCGAATACCGTGGCCGAGGCGCGCAGCGAGCGGTCGTCGCCCTTGAGCGCCGTTTCGATGCCGGCGTCGAATGTCCAGCCCCGTTCGGGTTTGAGGTCCTTGTTGCCGCCGGGACGGAAATAGAGGTCGTTGAGCGTGGGGTAGCGGTAGTTGCGCGCCGCCGATGCCTTGATGACGACATTGCCCCGGCGCGAAAGCAGGTAGTCGGCGAACAGGGCCGGAATGGCGGGTGTCGTGCGGTCGCCGTAAAGTTCCCACCGGATGTCGGCGGCGATGCCCAGCCGCGGTGCGGGCCGCCATTTGACGGCGGCGAATGCCGAAAGCTCGAACCGCTCCTGTTTGTACAGCGTATCGGCCCGCAGGCCGTTGCTGTTGATTACTGAAAGGTCGCCGCTGCGCACGCGATGCTGGTGCAGGGCGACATTCGCCGAGAAGAGCCACTTCTCGCCGGCGGCGTATTCCGCTTCGGCTTTGGCGAAAAGGGTGTGGATGCGGCTCCGGGCGTCGGTCATGGCGGAGAAATTGCCTTTGCCCTCCGCGTCGGCCAGCAGCAGGTAGCGCAGATCCGTATAGGTATAGCCGGCCCGTGCCCCGAGCTTGAGGCCGCTGCGAAGCCTTTCCCAGCCCGCGACGGCACGCAGCGTGCGTTCGTCCTGCGTGTTCTTTTTCTGTTTGGATTTGTTGCGGTCGCCGCTCAACATGGCCAGCCCCCGGTGCGAGTCGAGGTACCACGCCGCGATTGACAGCCGGTCGCCGCCCCGCGTGGTGTGGTAGAGTTCCTGCAGGACGTGCAGGTCGCGGAATCCGCCGTTGCGGTTGCGTTGCAACGGGTAATAACTGCCTGTGATGTTGCCGTTTTCGTCCGTGACGAAATCTTTGGTGTCGTAGTTGCGGAATTTGAAATCGTTGTCCGAAGTGCTGTAAAGTACGCGTGTCGAACTGCTCCACCTCGCTCCGCCGTAGGTCAGGTGCAGGAATTCGTCGAACGTGGTGAACGATCCGATGCCCTGTACGTAGCGCAGTCCGAGCCCCTTCTCCGTGGGTGCCTGGGTCGCCAGCGTCACGGCACCGCCCAGTCCGCCGCCGGTGACGCCCACCGAACTGGCACCGTGGTAAACGGTGGCGTCGTCGATGAAATAGGCCGGTATCAGCGAGAAATCCACCTGTCCCAGCATCGGCGAGTTGACTTTCATGTCGTTCCATGTCACCTGCGTATGCGAGGGGGCCGTGCCGCGGAACGAGGCCGTGGCAAGCGTGGCGCGGCCGTAGGATTTGATGAAAATCGTCGAGCCGACGGCCAGCGCGTCGGCCAGCGAAGCGGTGATGTTGTCGCGCAGGACGATTGTGTCGAGTTCCGTGCGCTGTACGCCGATTTCTTTCATCGGACGGCGGCCTGCGATCTCCACCCGTTCGATGGCGATGGGACGCTCCGTCGTGTCGCGCTGCGCGGCGGCAGGCGCGGCGCAGGCGAGGCAGAGGAGTATCGTCGCAGTACGCAGCACGCGGTTAATTGCTTTTCGTTACGGTACGGTAGCAGCCGAGGCCGCATACCTCGGTCGAAATTTCGCCGATCAGCGGCGCCTGGGCGTTCACGCCCGTCTGCACCCGGATGAAGTCGATTTGCATGAGGTTGGCCGGTGCGCCGTCATGCGTTACGGCGTCGCTGATGCGGAACCGGTTGGCCATGCCTTTGCGGTCGATGGTCGAATAATTGTCGGCGTATCCCCACATGTAGGCCTTGGCCGTCCATAAGTCGCCGACTCGTTCGACGTTGTCCGGCAGCCGGGAGCCCGTGAACGTCAGCTCGTCCTGTGCAATCCAGAGCGGATAATAGGTGGCCTGCTTGTGCTCGTCGATGCGCTCGATTTCGCCGCTGTTGCGCTGGTTGTCCGTCCATGCGACGGGTTGGTTGTCGCCTGCGGGACGGGTGTAGGTGACCTCATAGCCGCGAATCGTGTTCGCATGGTCGTACTCGCTGCCTTTCAGTTCGTACCACTTGTCGGGTTTCCCGTCGCCGTCGGCATCCTGTGCGACCCATACGATGCCCGGTTCCGACGAGGTGTCCATCGAGTTGCCCAGCACGTAAATATCGTAACCGCCCGTATTGGGTACGGGTTCGGCGAACGCAGCCTCGATATAGCCGCCCCAGCCGCCGAGCGAAACCCACTCTTTCGCGGCAAAGCGCTTCTCGACGTACCGGCATGCCTTGTCGGGCGTGTCGACGTCGTCGAAGCGGCCCAGTGTCCCGTTGATGAACTGTCCCGGTGCGGGGGTGTACTCGATGATTGTGGCGACAGGTTCCATGATTTCGGTGGTGGTGATCTCCTCGCCGGAGTTGCAGGCGGCGAGCAGGAGCGCCGCAAACGGAAATGCGTATTTTTTCATTTTTCCAAGTGTTTTTACGGTTTGAAACAGAAGCCTCCGGGGGTGACGCCCACGCGGAGCGTGTCGACGGCGGCCCCGCGCGCCGTGAAACGGTAAACCACGCCGTGCTGCACGTAGTCGATGGCATCGGCCACATAAACCTCCGACGTGTACGGGTCGACCGCCACTTCGTAATAAATCGTTTCGGTGTAAGGCAGGAAAGGCGTCGCAGGCAGCGATGTGGCGTCGATTCGCATGCGCCATACGTCGCGGTTGATAAAATAAAGCGTGTCGCGGGTGCCGTTGAGCGTTACGGACGAGGGGTGGTCGCCCGGGGGGAACGCGAATGTCTGTTCGATGCGGCGCGATGCGGCGTCGATGCGGTAGAGCGCCGCCGGGACGCCGGCCGTGCGTCCGTCGGTTACGGTCCAGATTTTCCCGTTGCGGTCTATTGCCAGCGATGAGGGCTGCGGCCCGACCTGAATCGAGTCGACGAGTTGTTCGCGGGCGGCGTCCACCACCAGTATCTTGTCGTCGTAAGACCAGCAGTTGACGAAAACCTCGTCGTTCCACTGCACCATCTGCTCGGTCGACTTGTGGCCGTTGGTGGGGATGCGGTTGCGGATGCGGTTGGTGCGGGTGTCGATTACCGTAATGCGCGGGTCGTAGAGATCGGTTATGTAGGCCGTCGTGTCGTTGGGAAAATGGATGTAGCGCGGCGATACGACGCCCTCGATCAGCCCCGTGACGCGGAACGTCGCCGGGTCGATGACGTATACCGCGCCGGAGTTGTTCACCACGACGTAGCCGCGGCCGCCGTGCAGGGCCATCGACTGCGCCACGTCGCCCAGTTTCATGCCGTTGGCGCGGATGAAGATTTCGTTTTCGACTTTCCGCGCCGTGGGGTCGTAGAACGACAGCGACGCGTTGTCCCAGCCGAAATTGCCCTCTGAAGTGATGAAAACCCCGCGCTGCGGATTGGCGAACGGCTCCTCCTCGAGCGGCCCGTAATCCATGCAGGCGCAGCAGCATGCAGCGCAGGCCCACAAAACCGCCGTATGTCGTAAACCCTGTTTCATCGGATTCGAAAAATCTGCGGCGGAGCGGAACGTGTCGTGTGTTGGTGACGTGTCGACTTGTTGCCTCCCCATTCTCCGCAGGGTGCATAATGGTTGAACGACATCGGCAGGTCTTCTGACTTGTTACCGTTCCGGCGCCTTCCCGTCCCGGGGGACAGTGGCCAAAGAGTGCCGGATCATGTTGCGTAACTCACAGCAGCGGGAACTGTTGCCGGTTTTCACGGCATTCCCTTTTAATCCCCTGCGCCTTTCCGGGGCGCTGCGGGAACCGATGCGATGCAAAAGTAATCTTTTTTCGGAAGAACGCCGCAAGGATTCGTGCAAAAAGTCGGGGTTTCGGAAAAAAGATTAACTTTGTCGGAAATAACAGGCAGTATGGCAGTCGAAATAGGGCAGGTTACGGAGGTTTCCGAAGCACTCGTCGAGGCGTTCGAAAGGCTGATGCCGCAGCTTTCGCCGCGGCTGGGTGCACTTTCGCGCGAGGCACTCCGGCGCGTGGTGGAAAACGATCGGACGGTGTTGCTGGCGGCTGTTGCCGACGGGCGGATTGCCGGGGTGCTGACCCTTGCGTGGTACGACGCACCTTCGGGCCGCAAGGCGTGGATAGAGGATGTGGTGGTCGACGCCGCGGCACGCGGGTGCGGTGCGGGTGAAGCGCTCGTACGGGCTGCCGTGGAGCACGCTGCCCGCATCGGGGCCGGACGGGTGATGCTGACCTCCAATCCGGCGCGCGGGGCAGCCCGGGCGCTCTACCGTAAAGTCGGATTCGAAGAGGCGGAAACCACGGTTTTTGCCTTAAAAGCAGATAAGAGATGAAAAAATTCGTGAAGATTGTGGCCATTGTCGTGGCCGTTTTCGTGGTGGTGGCTATCGTGGCGCCGATGGTGTTGCGGGGTAAGATTGCCGAAATCGTGAAACGCGAGGCAAACGATATGCTCGATGCCCGGCTCGATTTCGAGAAGCTGGACATCAGCCTGCTGCGCCATTTTCCCCGCGCATCGCTCGAACTGAAGGGGCTGACCGTCGTGGGTGTGGAGCCGTTCGGCGGCGATACGATTGTTGCGGCCCGCCGTATTTCGGTGGTCGTGAACCTGATGTCGCTTTTCGGCGACGAGGGGTTCGAGGTGTCGAAGATTATCCTTGCCCAGCCTGCGCTGCATGCGCATAAACTGGCCGACGGACGTGTTAACTGGGATATTGTGAAGTCCCCGGGTGAGGCGCCCGCGCAAGAGGAGTCCGGTGCGGACGAACCCTCGTCGTTCCGCCTTTCGGTGCGTGATTTCCGCATCGGCGACGCCACGATTCGTTACGAGGACGACTCGACGGGCATGCGTTTCGTGGCGACACCCCTTTCGCTGCGCCTGCGGGGCGATATGTCGGCCGACCAAACCGATCTCGACCTGCGGTTGACGGCCGGGGGACTGCGCCTGGTGTCGGGCGGGGTGCCGTTGTTGAGCGACGCCGAGGCGGAACTCAATGCCGTGATTGCGGCCGATTTGAAGAACAACCGCTTTACCTTTTCGAACAACCGCCTGCGCCTGAATGCCATCGAAGTGGCGCTGGACGGCTGGGTTCAGTTGAAAGACGACGCTGTGGCCATGGACCTTACGGCGGGCTGCGACAAGGTGCAGTTCAAGGATGTCCTTTCGCTCGTGCCGGCCTTCTACACCCGCGATTTCCGCAACCTTTCGGCCAGCGGCGAGCTTGCGATGGCTCTTTGGGCCCGCGGCGAAATGCGGGGTCCGGCGCTTCCGGCATTCGAACTGAAAACCGAGGTGCGCAACGGCAGTTTTCAGTATTCGTCGCTGCCCAAGGCGGTCGACGGCATCAACATAGCCGTACGGGTCGCCAATCCCGGCGGCGTGATGGATAAAACGGAGGTCGACCTTTCGAAATTCACCCTCCGCATGGCGGGCAACTCCCTTTCGGCGTCGGCCTACGCCACGAACCTCGTCAGCGACCCGGTGTTCCGCGCCGCAGCCGACGGACGTGTCGATTTGGGGGCTGTGAAAGAGGTGTACCCCCTTGAAAAGAGCGTCGAATTGAGCGGCCTGATTACGGCCGATGTGAAAGTGTCGGGCCGGATGTCGGATGTGGAAAAAAGCCGCTACGAACAAATAGGCGCCGCGGGTACGTTCGTCGTCGAGAAACTCGGGCTGACGATGCCCGGACTGCCTGCCGTGCAGATTCGCCGTGCCGCGGCCACGATTACGCCCGCTTCGATGACCCTCGGTGAGTTCGGCCTTACGGTGGGCCGGAGCGATTTGGCGGCCAACGGCCAGTTGTCGGGTTATATCGGTTACCTGCTGCGCGGCGATGTGCTGTCGGGCCGTCTTTATGTGAAATCCGACCTGCTGGATTTGAACGAGATTATGGATGCCGTGCCGGCTTCGGAGCAGACCCCGGAGGAGGCCGAGCCTGCCGAACCGGCAGCGCCCGTGCAGGTGCTCGAGATGCCGCGCAACCTGAACCTCTCGCTCAATACCGAGCTGCAGAAAGTCCTGTTCCAGAAGATGACCATCGGGGCCGTTGCGGGCGAAATGCGCGTGGCCGGCGGCGTGCTGTCGCTGAACCGGCTGCGCATGCAGCTTTTCGGCGGTTCGGGCACTGCTTCGGGCAGTTACTCGACCTCCGACCCGCAGCATCCCGCGCTCAAACTGGCGCTGGGCCTTTCGGGGGCCTCGTTCTCCAAAACTTTCGACGAACTGGAGATGGTGCAGAAACTCGTGCCGCTGTTTGCCAAGACGGGCGGCGACTATTCGCTGTCGCTCGACATGACGGCCGCGCTCGACGGGCAGATGTCACCCGACTTGCAGTCGATTAACGCCACGGGCGAAATCAAGTCGGCCAACATCCATATACAGAACCTCGAAGCGTTCGATGCATTGGCCAAAGCGCTCGATAACGACAAACTGCGTAAAATCGAAGCCCGGGATGTCGCCATCCGTTTCGCCATCCGCGACGGGCGCATCACCACGCAGCCTTTCGACCTGAAAATGGGCGATATAAAAATCAACATGTCGGGCTCGACGGGCCTTGACCAGACGATTGATTATACGGCCCGGGTGGCGTTGCCGTCCGGCTCGACGGGCGGTATCCTGCAGTCGATCGACGTCGGCATAGGCGGTACGTTCTCGGCGCCGAAGATTACGCTCGGCGTGAAAGAAGCCGCGCAGCAGGCCGTGAAGAACGTTATCGACCAGCAGGTGCAGAAACTCACGGGCAGCGAGTCGCTCGGCGAGGAGATCAAAAAGCAGGCGGACAACCTTCGTGCGGAGGCCAAACGGGCGGGTGATAAGCTCGTCGAGGCCGCCGAGGCGCAGCGTGCCAAACTCGTGGACGCCGCCAAGGAGAAGGGCGCCCTTGCCAAACTGGCCGCCGAAAAGGCCGGCGACAAGCTGGTCGACGAAGCGAAGAAACAGGCCGACAAACTGGCTGCCGAGGCCGACAGGCAAATCGAAAAACTCACGGCAAAGCAGCAGTAGGGAATGCTTGTTATCTTTGCCGTCATTATCGGAGGAATCGTCACGGGGCGCCTGCTTTCAAGCTGGCGCCTCGCCTTCGTCAGCCGTGCGATTACGGTTGTCATCTGGCTGCTGTTGTTCCTGCTCGGGCTGGAGGTCGGCTCCGACCCCGCCGTCGCGCGCAGTATGGCGATTCTCGGCCGCACAGCTTTCGTGATTTTCGTGTTTTCCGTCGCGGGAAGCATCGGCGCATCGTGGCTGCTGTGGCGCTGTGTCCGGGGACGCGGAGCCGTTGCGGCCGGGGCGGGCACTGCAGGAAACGCCGTTGCGCAGGGCGACGGACCCGTAGGCTCCCGTTCGGTAGGGAATGCCCTGAAAGGGAGTCTGGTGATTATCGCCTTTTTCGTGGCGGGATGCGTGGCAGGACTTTGGGCCGTCGTGCCGTTCGATGTTGCGGGTTCGCGCGCCAGCAGCTATGTGCTCTATGTGCTGATGTTCTGTGTGGGCGTCACGCTCGGTAACGACACGACCCTCGCGGGACGCGTCCGGCGGCTCGATCCGCGGCTGGCGCTGCTGCCCGTGATGACGGCCGGGGGAACGCTGGCCGGGGCTGCCCTTGCGACCCCTCTTCTCCAGCCGCTGGGTGTGGGCGATACGCTGGCCGTCGGCGCCGGGTTCGGTTATTACTCCCTGTCGAGTATCTTTATCGCCGACCTGCGGGGTGCGGAGCTGGGAACGGTGGCCCTGCTGTGCAACGTGATGCGCGAGTTGTTCACACTGCTGGCCGCGCCTCTGGTGGCCCGGTGGTTCGGCCCCCTGGCTGCGGTTTCGATCGGCGGGGCGACTACGTTCGACACGACGCTGCCCATCATCACGCAGGCAGCCGGAAAGCCCTATGCCGTGGTGTCGATTTTTCACGGCTGCATGCTCGATTTCAGCGTCCCTTTTCTGGTGACGTTCTTCTGTACGATGTAGTTCCTCCTGGTGAAAAAGCCCCGCCGGAGGGCGGGGCGTAAGTCTGCGGCGGGCTATTTCCGGATGTAGGTTTGCAGCGCCGCGACATATTCCGCGAAGGCGTCCTGTCCCGTGTCCGTGATGCGGCAGATGGTGCAGGGCATCTTTCCGCGGAATGTCTTTTCAATCTCGATATAACCCGCTTTGGCCAGCTTGTCGAGCTGTACCGAGAGGTTGCCAGCCGTCGCCCCGGTCTGTTGCCGGATAAAGACGAAGTCGGCGCTCTCGACTCCGATGAGGATCGACATCACCGCCAGGCGCAGTTCGGAATGGAGCAGGGGATTCAGTTCTTTAAACACGGTCGCGGCGTTCGTTGTAGCGCAGTACGAAACCCGTTCCGAAAAACAGGATTACAGCGGCTGCGAGGGTGAGGATAAACTGTATGACGGCTTCTCCGACAGCGGCAGCCCGGAAAATCCATGCTGCGAGAAATGCGCCCGAAATGCTGGTGAACAACAGTCCGACCAGCGAACCGCTTTGGTTGGACTTGTTGGCTTCGTTGCGTCGGAACAGTTCGCCTGTGACGCCGGTAGCAATGGCGGCACCCAGGGTGAGCAGTCCCATGGCGGGCAGGTGCATTTCGTCGCCCGTGGTGGCGTAAGCCGCGGTATAGAGGCATACGCCGAGGGCATAGCACCAGACGTTCATGAGCGTCCGGTCGTTGGCCGTGACCGTGCGGTGTTTCCGGTAATAAAAGCCGAGCGCCGCCGCTCCTGCTGCTATTCCTGCCAGGACGAGCGCCAGCGTTATATCTTTGCCGGTCGTTCGGCGGACGATGAAATCCGCTGTGGCGATGGCAACGGCCAGCAGGCCGGCGCCGAAGAAAAGCGTGCTGCGCATGAAATGCAGCTTGTGGCGCCGCGCTTCGAGCGTGCCGGTTATCAGGTCGAGAGCCTCTTTTTCGGATAGTTTCTTCTCTTCCATAAGGCTATTCGTTCGGGTGGTTCGATTTGTAATTCAGGATGTGTCCCGGAACGATCATCATCGCCGCGAAACCTGCGATGAAGAGTCCCGGCACCCATCCTCCGGTGACCAGGAGCATGACGGGCGCGAGGGCGATACCGACGATGCCGCCGGCAACACCCGGTGTGAACCGGATAATCAGGCAGGTTAGGGTGGTCCCGATACCCATCAGCAGCAGGATGATGAAAAGAATCGGTATGCGGGTCGCGCCGAACATGGCCAGCATGCCGACGAACCAGGCCGACAGCCCTATGACCAGCCAGATTTTGTTGATTACCCGGTCGACGAACGTGTATACCCGGCCTTCGGCCTGCTTGTCGCGCGTGAGCCACATCAGCAGCGCACCCAATAAGGGAAGTGCGCCCCAGAGAATGTTCCACTGCGGGTTTTGTGTCCGCCATACGGCGAGCCACACGGCGATTGTGACGGCAACGGTCGTATAGCCCCATATGAGGAACGGCCGTCCGGAGTTGCGCACCATGCGGCTGCGGGTATTTTCGATCATGCGGCTGATGAGCGCGAAGCTCTCGGCGGCGTCTAATTTTTTATCTTCCATAGCGGTGTTTTCGTTTTGCTGCTCGGGCTGTCGTCTATCCGAAATGGTGGATTGCGCAGCTAAAGTTACGAATTATTTTTTACAGTTCCGCGCCTTTGGCGGGGTGCCTGCGCCCTCTGCCGGAAGGTCGTGGACGGTGTGTCGTGCTGCTGCCGGTAGGACGGCATGCCAGACGGACGGGGGCAGGCGCAGCATAAGGCTATTCATTCGTTTCGGACGGATAGCAGAGCTTCATCGTCACGGTGTTCCGTTCTGCGGCAAGCCTGCATTTTTGGGTCGCGTATCCCTCGGCGGGGCCGCGTTCGCCCATTTTCATTTTGTAGTCGCCGTCCTCGTCGTGGAAGAGCGAAACTTCGGCTGTTTCGGCGTCGATGCCTTCGAGCGTTACGGCGACTTTGCCCGTTTTTGCGGCGGCCATGCCGTAGACGGGCTGCTCCTGCCCGGCGGCCTTTGCCATGACGAGGATACTGCCCTTGTCGCTGCGGATGTCCGATACGGTGACTTCGAGCGTTTTGGCCGATGCGGCCATGGATGCCAGTGCGAAACCGATGGCCAGCAGGAGTTGCAGGATTTTCATAATCGGGTGTTTTTAACGGTAATTGTTTTCATCGTCGCAGTCCGTAAGGTACCATACGAGCGAAAGAATCAGGTTCAGGCCCCAGCCCGCGGCGACCCAGGCTACCCACCAGCAGTGGGGTGAAGTCTGCCAGTTGACGAATGCCAGGAATGCGCAGACGACCGCGTAGGTCGTGATGCGGCGGGTGAACCAGCGGCCGAAAAGGCGGCGTTTGTCGGAGGTGTTTTCCAGAAGTTCCATAGTCGTTATGCGTTTAAATGCCGTTGTCGGCTTATAAATATATTACAAATATAAAGTAGTTTATAAAATAAACCAAATTTCAAACCGGAAATTTTCGAAAAAAATCGATACCTATATTATAGCAAGGCGGATTTTGAAGCAGGCAGGGGGAGGACGATGACGGAAAAAGTTGTAAATTTGTGAAAATTTACACATTGGAAATGAAAAGAATATTTCTTTTACTCGCCTGTCTTGCCGCCGTATGGAGCGCTGCGGCCAAAGTCGAGCTGCCGGAGATTATCGGCAGCGGTATGGTGCTCCAGCAGAATGCCGAAGCCCGCCTGTGGGGATGGGCCAATCCCCGCACCGCCGTGCGGATTGAAACCTCCTGGGGCGGAAAATGCACGGTCGAAAGCGATGCCGAAGGCCGTTGGGTTGCCGTGGTGAAGACTCCGGCCGGCAGTTACGAACCGCAGCGTATCACGATCACCAGCGGTGAGCGGGTGACGCTGGACAATGTGCTGGTAGGCGAGGTGTGGTTCGCCGCCGGACAGAGCAACATGGAGATGCCGCTCGGCGGATTCAACAACTGTCCGGTCGCCGGGGCGAACGAGGTTATCGCCCGTGCCGGCGCCCGGCGCGGTAAACTCCGCTACGTGAAAGTCCCCCTGACGGCGACATACACCCCGCAGGAGCGGGTTGCCGGGAAGTGGAACGAATGCACGGCTGAAACGGCTCCCCGATTCACCGCTACGGGCTATTTCTTTGCCGCGATGCTCAACGACGTGTTGGACGTGCCTGTCGGCATCGTCGACTGCACCTGGGGCGGAACCCGTGTCGAAAGCTGGACGAACCGCGAAATACTGGAAACCTATCCCGATGTCGACCTTTCGGAGAAGGCCATAGCGACCATGACCGACTGGCTGCGCCCGATGGTGATGTACAACGCCATGCTGCACCCGCTGGCCGGATATACGATTCGCGGCTTTTTGTGGTACCAGGGCGAGTCGAATGTGAACCAGTATGCGGATTATGCCGTGCGGCTGGCCAATATGGTGTCGCTGTGGCGCGGCCTGTGGGGGCAGGGCGACATTCCCTTCTACTACGTCGAGATTGCTCCGTTCAGCTACAACAACAACTGCGCCGCCTACCTGCGCGAGGCGCAGTGGAAAGCGAGCGAGATAATCCCCAACAGCGGGGTGATTTGTACGAACGACCTGGTTGAGCCGTACGAGGCGACCAATATCCATCCCTGCAACAAGCGGGATGTCGGACAGAGGCTGGCGTATATGGCGCTCAACAAAACCTACCGATACGGCAATATCGCCTGCGAAAGCCCCCGGTACGAGTCGATGGAGGTGCGTGACGGCAAGGCTTACCTGACGTTCACGCATGCGAAGGACGGATTCAGCCGTATGGAAGACATCCGGGGATTCGAAATCTGCGGCCCCGACCGGGTATTCCATCCGGCCGACGTGGCGGTCGACCGCAGGAAACTGCAGTTGGTCGTATCCTCCGGCAAGGTGGCCGAGCCGGTAGCCGTCCGATACGGGTTCCGCGATTTCATGCCGGGCAACATCGCCAATCTGCGGGAACTGCCCCTCGTGCCGTTCCGTACGGACGACTTCTGAACAATGAAACCCGCTGTCAGGCGGGTTTCATTGTTCTTGCTTTTTTATTCTTTCCTCGCGGGAACCTCTTTCAGCACGACATCCGCCCATTCGGGATGGCGGTAGATGTATTGCGCGATGAAAGGACACTGGGGGATGATCTGTACCTTTTTTGCGCGGACGTCTTCGAGTACGGCGCGCACCAATTCGGCGCCGATGCCCTGTCCTTCGTATTTCTCGGGTACTTCGGTGTGTGTCAGTACCATGAATCCCTGTGCCTTGATGTATTCGACCATGGCAATGCCGCCGCCGAGATTGAATTCGTAGCGTTTTTCCGCGGCGTTGTCCACCAGTTTGTGTTCCTCTTCCATAACCGTAGTTTTTTGATGTTGCGATTCCTTTTTCAAATATAGTTCCCAAACGGGAAAAATGTTACTTTTGCACCTGAAAGATGGAGAACATTTCCGACATATTGATAGACTGGTACGCCCGCTGCGGACGCGATTTGCCGTGGCGCCGTACGCGCAATCCCTACCTTATCTGGCTCTCGGAGGTGATTCTCCAGCAGACGCGCGTGGCACAGGGCATGGAATACTATCTCCGCTTTACGGAACGCTTCCCCGACATTGCCGCCCTGGCCGCAGCACCCGAGGACGAAGTGCTCAAACAGTGGCAGGGGCTGGGCTATTACAGCCGTGCGCGAAACCTCCGTGCCGCTGCACGGCAGGTCGTGGAGCGGTTCGGGGGTGTGTTCCCCGCGACCTTCGGGGAGGTGCGTTCGCTGCGCGGCGTGGGCGATTATACGGCTGCAGCCGTTTGCTCTGCGGCCTACGACGCACCGTGTGCCGTGCTGGACGGCAATGTATACCGTGTGCTGGCGCGGCTTTTCGAAATCGATATTCCCATCGACACCACAGCCGGAAAGCGCGCGTTCGCCGAGCTGGCGCGTACGCAGCTCGATACCGCCCGTCCGGGACTCTACAACCAGGCAATCATGGATTTCGGGGCCCTGCAGTGCACGCCGTCGAATCCCCGCTGCGGGGAGTGCCCGCTTGCGCGGCGATGTCTGGCACTGGCGGCCGGAACTGTGGCTGCACGACCCGTCAAGCAGGCAAAGGCAAAGGTGCGCGACCGTTGGTTCAATTACCTGCACATAACGTGCGGCGGCAGGACGCTGCTGCACCGCCGCGATAGCCGCGATATCTGGCAGGGGCTGTACGAGTTTCCGCTTATCGAAACGGACAGGGCCGTGGACTTTGCGGAACTTTCCGCTTTGAAGCCCTTCCGGGAATTGCTGGCCGGCAGCGACCTGCACCTCGTGCGGAGCGTCGCGGTGCCGAAGCACCAGCTTTCGCACCAGACCCTGCATGCGGTGTTCCATCGCATCGAAGTGTCCGGCGCAGTGGATTTCCCCTCCGTGCCGACAGCCTCGCTGGGCGATTATGCCGTACCGCGGCTGATCGACCGTTACTTAATCAAGTACCAGATATAGGCGACGTATATCGCCAGGAAAATCGCACCCTCCCAGCGGTCGATTTGCTTTTTGCGGAATGTGAACGCCGTTACGAACAGCAGCAGCGAGCTCAACACCACCATCAGGATGTCCTTCAGCGTGATTCCGCCCATTGTCAGCGGATGGATTGTCGCGCTGACGCCCAGGATTAGCAGGATGTTGGCGATATTCGAGCCGATGACGTTGCCCAGCGCCATTTCGGCTTTGCCTTTGAGCAGCGATACGACGGACGAGGCCAGCTCGGGGAGTGACGTGCCGCCCGCTACGAGCGTGATGGCGATGATAGACTCGCTGATGCCCAGTGACCGGGCGATGGCCGTGGCGCTTTTGAGGAACATCTCCCCGCCGAATACCAGGCCTGCGAGGCCTCCGACTATCATCACGACCGACAGCCACAGGGCCGCGGGCTTTTTGGCGTTCTTGGTGTCGGACGTGCCTGTCTCGGCTCCGGAGCGTTTGGTGGCGCGTATCGTAAACCACATCAGCCCGATATAGAGTGCGAGCATGACGAGGCCGTCGAGGCGGCCGATTTTGTCCGTGCCCCCTGTGCCCATGAACCTGTCGGAAGTGACGGCGAGCAGGACGAGCGACGCGGCCATGCCGAACGGAATGTCGCGGCGGATGTTGCTGGCCGTCAGGGCGAGGGGGCGGATCAGGGCGCAGATGCCCAGGATGACGAATACGTTGAAGATGTTCGAGCCGACGACGTTGCCGATGGCTATGTCGCTGTTGCCCGCAGCGGCCGAAAGAACCGAAACGACCAGCTCGGGAGTCGAGGTGCCGATTGCAACGATCGTCAGTCCGATGATGAATTCCGGGACGCGGAAACGCTGTGCGACGGCGGCCGAGCCGTCCGTCAGGAAATTTGCGCCGGCGAGGATCAGTCCCAGACCGACGAGCAGCAGTAGAATATCCATATTATGAGTTTGTTGTATCGGTTTTTCCGCTTTGCGGCATGGAAGTGTACCGGCGTGCAGCGGGGGCGTCCTGTGCCGGAATCGGGCGGCGCGGATTCATCTGCCTCATGCCAGCATAATCAGGCTGACGGCCATCAGCGCCATGCCCGCCACGACGCCGTAAATTGAGATGTGGGCCTCGCCGTATTCGCGGGCCGCGGGCAGCAGTTCGTCGATTGAGATGAAGACCATGATGCCCGCCACCCCCGCGAGGATGCACCCCATCATCGTCGGCGACATGAACGGCATCAGTACCAGGTAGGCCAGCACGGCGCCGACGGGCTCCGCGAGGCCCGACAGCAGCGAGAGTTTGAATGCTTTTTTGCGGTCGCCCGTGGCGTAGTAAATCGGAATCGATACGGCGATGCCCTCCGGAATGTTGTGGATGGCGATTGCGACGGCGATTGCGACGCCGAGCGCCATGTTGTCGACGGCGGAGGCGAACGTGGCGATGCCTTCGGGGAAGTTGTGGATGCCGATTGCCAGTGCCGTCATCACGCCCATGCGCATCAGTTTGGGGTTGCGGGGCTGCTTGTCCATCTCCTCGACCATGTGTGCCTCGTGCGGATTTTCGAACGAGGGAACCAGCCGGTCGATGATGCCGATGAGCAGGATGCCCGCGAAGAAACTCGCCACAGTGACGAGGATGCCCATCCGTGCGCCCCATTCGGCCGAGAGGGAGATTTGCGCCTGCTGGAACAGTTCGACGAACGATACGTAAATCATCACGCCGCCCGACAGTCCGAGCGAGAACGCCAGCAGCCGTTTGTTGGTGCGGCGTGCGAAGAAAGCGATGGCGCTGCCGATGCCGGTGGCCAGGCCGGCTCCGAGTGTCAGCAGCAGCGGTATGAGTATATTGTGCTCCATAGGATTTGCGTTTGGTTATACTCCGCAAATATAGTGCTTTTCCTGCGAAAGCGAGAAAAAACCGGGCCGCAATGCGGCCCGGTTTTTCTGATATGTATATAGTTGCAGCTTCCGGGACAGGGTTATTCTCCGGACGGACGGGGCTGTCGCTGTGCGAAGCCGTCTGCGCCGTCCGCGCGGAATCCCGTTTCCCGGCTGCCTACTTGCCGTAAGCCTCGCGGAGCAGTCCGCCCAGTACCTCGATGCTGTCGGCGGTGATATGCGGCTGCGGGTCGGCCTTGTCCGCCACGTCGAGCGTCGTTTCGCCCGAGAGCACCAGTACGCCCATGGCTTTGGCGTTGTGTGCCATCGCCACGTCGGTGTAGATGCGGTCGCCGACCATCGCGATTTGGTCGGGCTGCAGGCCGTGCCGCGAGAGGATACCCGAGAGCATGTTGGGGTCGGGTTTGCCGAGCGTAATGTCGGGGCGCCGTCCCGTGGCATGCTCGAGGCACGCGCAAATCGAGCCGCAGTCGACCAGTACTGTCGGCTGGTCGGTGGGACATACGCGGTCGGGGTTGGTGGCGATGTAGGGCACGCCCTGCGACACCCACCATGCCGCGCGGCACAGGCGGTCGTATTGCAGCGTCATGTCGAACGCCGCGACGATTACGTCGGGAACGTCGTCCGCCGAATCCGCGGCCGATTCGAATCCTGCGGCCTCGAACTCCGAAATCATGCTCGGCGTGCCGAGCAGGAAGAGCCGTTTGGCGGCGGGGTGGTGCTCCTTGATGTAGTCGATTGTCGCCAGCGCCGTGGTGTACATTTCGTCGCGCGTGGCGTGTATGCCCAGCACTTCGAGTTTATGCAGGTAGTCGGCGATGGATTTGGAGGGGTTGTTCGTCAGGAACGAGTAGCCGATACCCATCTGCTTCAGCCCCTCGAGGAACGGTTTGGTGTAGGGGAAAAGCGACATGCCCATATAAATCGTGCCGTCCATGTCGAGCGCCACGTGTTTGATGCGGCGCAGGCGTTCCATCAGTTCGTCGTGTGCGTAAACCGAGCGGTATTTGTCGAATGCTGCCATTATTTCCGATTGAGGTTGAGGTTCTGGAACAGGTAGGGATAGTCGGTTTCGATGACGTCGCATCCCGTCGGGATCTCGAGTTCGTAACCTTTGATTTTCTCGGCGTCGGTAGCCCGGCGGTCGTGCGTCGGGGCAAGCGAAATCATGCACATCACACCGTTTTCATGCAGCTTGCCGTAGAGTTCCTGCTGGTCGGGGAGCATCATCGTGCCCACGTAGGCCATTACCTGCGACCAGGGAATCTGCTGGTCGACATACTCGTTGAACTCTTTCATGTTCTTGCACCAGCACGAGAACATCGCCTGCGGGTCGCGGTCGAGGTAGGTGCGGGCCTGTTTGGCGTTGCGCACGGTGTACATGACATTGGCCGGGGCGAGGCGGTTGATGAACGAGGACATGACCTCCAGCGGTACGTCCTTGATGTCGAGGTTGAGAATCGTCTTGCCCTGGCTCCAGGCGATGCACTCCTCGAGGGTCGGGATTTTGTAGGTCGTCACGTTGCCTTCGCGGTCCTTGAGGAAGAACTGCTGCAACTCCTCGTAGGTGTAGTCCGATACCTTACCCGTGCCGGTGGTCGTGCGGTCGAGCGTGGCATCGTGCATCAGCACGATTACGCTGTCTTTGGTCATGCGCGGGTCGATTTCGAAGAACGAGGGCATCATCGAGAGCGTCTTTTCGAACGACTCGATGCAGTTCTCGGGGTAGCCCGTCACCATGCCGCCGCGGTGGCCGCTGATGACGACCGGACGCTGGGGCGAGTAACGGAACCATTCGTGCAGCTGTGCGCGGTCCCTGATGTCAATGTAATGGGGCCCTTCGGCCTTTTGCCCGCCGGAGTCGCATCCGCAAAGCAGGAAGCCGAGCGCGAGGGCAGTCAGTAGTCTTGAAGTTTTCATAAACGGTGTTTTTTATGGATTGAAGTCTGTTTCCGTTTCAAAGACAAAGGCGCACGGAGCGCCTTTGTGCCTGTTTGTCTTTCGTCGGCGTTACTTGTCGATACGGTGCCGCTTGATGCTCTCCCCGCGTGTGTTGACCACGTCTATGTCGATGCCCTTGCGGTCTGCTTTCACGACGAGTTTGTCGTTGTTGGAATTCACGAGAATCGGGAACTTCGTGCCGCGGCTGCCGTCGTCGATGTAGGCGTAGCGGTGGTAGTGGCCGCAAAGCATGACATCGACCGAGGCCTCGTTGAGAATCGGTACGAACAGCCGCCGCAGCTCCTGCTCCCCGTGCCAGCTTCCCTTGCCGCCCGGAATCATGTGCAGGATGACGATGTGGACGGGTGCCGATCGGTATTCCTCGCTTTGGACTACCTGTTGCAGCCAGCGGGCTTCCTGTTCCCGGTAGGCGTCGGTTGTCGACATGCCGTAGTAGCGGATATCGCTGTCGGGTTTGTCCTCACCGCAGTCCAGTACGAGGAAACAGACGGGGCCCTGCCTGAAAGCATAGTAAACCTCACCCGTCGAAGTGGGAAAGTAGTCCAGGAACTTCGATGAGAAGGAACCCCGGTTTTCGTGGTTTCCGCGCGCAGCGACGATGGGAACGCCTGCGGGCGTGAGCAACTCGGCCGCCGAGTTGAGGTAGCCGTCGAACAACTGTTTCTCGGACTCCATCGAACTCAACATGTCGCCGTTGAAGCAGACGAAATCCGGTTTTGCCTTTTCCACGCCTTTCAGCAGCAGCCGGAATACCGAATCCCGGGCGTGAATGTCGTTCACGACCCAGAATTCGGTTTTATCCTTCGATTCGTCCAGCGTGGTGGCCGTATAAGGCTTGTGTTTGAGGATGTCGCTGCCGTAACCTTCGCCCAGGATGACCCGTTTGTTGCCCTCTTCGCAGAGCACGCCCTGCTGCATGATGCGGTAACGGTAGGTCGTACCCGGCTCCAGCCCCTCCACACGCACGCGGTGCAGGCGGCCTATGCGGCGCTTGCCGATGTGCGAGTCGTAATACTTCGGCCGCTCGGCGGCATAGAAGTGCGACCCGTCGTCAGGAGCTACTTCGACCCACGATGCCGCGTCCATGGTGGTCGTCCATACGACGGTGAAGCCGTCGTCGGTGACCTGTTGCAGGTAAGGCCCGTGCGCGATGCGTACCGAGGGTTGTCCGAAAGCGATGCCTGAAAACAGCAGGGCCCCGAGTAGTGTGAGCAGTCGTTTCATATTCTCGTTATGACTTTTGAATCGCAATATGCAAAGTTACGGAATTTTCCACACAATTCCTATTCGCCCACCGGGAAATCTTCGGGCAGGCCCGTCGTATATTTCGATTGGGTATAAGTCGTTCCGAATCGGTCCGTAGCCCGCACCTCGACCGAAGCCGACGGCGACTTGAGCGTGTAGTAAAAGAGGTGGCTCGTGTTCTTGCGGTCGTAGTTGTCGGGATCGCGGCCCTGTACACCGCAGTGGTATCCCGAAGCCCAGGCGTCGCGTTTTGTCGCGCTGCTTTCGTAGGGCAGCATTTCGCCGGTCTTCGTGCCGTTTTCGAATACCTCGATTTTCCACTCCTTGTCGGCGTTCCAGATATTTGCTACGATCTGGTCGTCGCCGTTGTAGTGGAACTGGTAGTTGGGAGTGTAGCCAGTCATGAAAATGTCGCTGCCGCGGTAGAGGCGGATTTGATAATCGGGGTCGAAGCCGGTGGCTTTATATACCCAGTCGGTGATTGTGGCGCCCTTGATGTTGTAGATGGCATAGCCGTTGGGCGTGCCGTCGGTGTTGATCGTAGAGTGCCACCAGGCGCCGCAGGCTGCGCCGTGTACGTGCTCGTAGTGGCTGTCGTAGGCATTGTTCTCTGCATAGTGCGTGTGGCCCGACATGATATGGACTTCGGCGAACGGCTTGAGCAGGTCGAATACCGCCTGTACGTTCTGGCCCGTGCTGGCCCGCATCGGGATGTGGACGCAGAGAATCACCATCTTGTCTTTCGAAACGTAACTCAAATCCTGCTGCAGCCATGCGACCTGGTCGTCGCGGAACCCGAGCGAATAGTCGTTGTGGTTGGGGAAGACGATGTTGTCCATGGCGACGATGTGCACGTTGCCCCGGTTGAACGAGTAGTTGACCGGCCCGAATGCCAGCTCGAAGTTACGCTGCGCCGCGATGTCGTGCGCGACGGTGTACTTGTCCTTGGCCACCGAGATTACCTTGTTGTCGTGGTTGCCCATGACCTGGAAGAGCGGCAGGCCGAGTTTGTCCTGCTGCATGGCTTTCTTCATCAGCGGGAATACGTCGTTCGTATAGTCGGTATTGGCGGTGTTCCAGCCGATATCGCCCAGCGTGATACCGTAGCAGGGCAGCGTCGAAGCGGCCACCTGTGCGGCTACGTCGGGTACCGTTTCGTTGTTGAAACGTGCGATGTTGGTGGTATTCTGGCATTGCGGGTCGGCGATGCAGAAGAGGTTGAACTCGTTCTCGGCGCCTCCGGCCAGCGGAGTGAGCGTGAAGTCGTAGCGTTTGCGGCCCTCCGTGAGTTTCTGCCAGAAGCAGGGCAGACCCGCTCCCATCGGAACCTCGTAGGTCTCGGGAATCGAGAGGAATACATGGTACGAGAATTCATTGCCCGTCAACTGGTAAACGCCGTTTTCGTCGGTGGCGGTACAGGTGTAGCCGTCGCTCACGACCACACCCTGCAGGCGGTTGCCCTGCGTGTCGGTCACCACGCCGTAAATATCCGTCATCGGGTCGATGGGGGTCTTTACCGGACGTTCGTCGTCGTTCGAACACCCTGCAAGGAACAGGGCTGTGAGTGCGGCGATGATAAATATGTATCGTTTCATTGTATGCTGAATTAAAATTTATGTTTGGGCGGCACGTACCCCGGAGGCGGAAATTTCCTCCGGGGTGCGCGCCTTCACCCGTTTTATCTCCAGTAATAGTTTTGTCCCAGGTCGGGGTTGATGTTCAGCGCCGTCTTGGGGATGGGGCGCAGGTAGCGCTTCTCCTCGAAGTTGCGGCCTACGGTGTAGAGCAGGCGTCCGCTGGTGCCGTTCTCCAGCGAGTATTTGCTGTTGTTGAGCACGATGTAGGTCACGCCCGGCTCGTTGCCTGCTTCGTTTGCGACGACGCAGACGTCGTTGATACCGTCGCCGTTGAGGTCATACGGGGTGTCCATGGCCGGGATGTAAATGCCGTACCACTGCTTGTTGAGCAGCTCGCCCGCATGCCAGCGCATCAGGTCGTCGTAGCGGAAACCTTCGAGCAGCAACTCGATGGCGCGCTCGCGGCGGATTTCCAGCAGGTCGCTGTTATCCAGTTTGTAATACTCCTGCAGGTAGGGGTCGGCCGTGGTCGGGCGTTTGCCGTCGACGCCGGCGCGTTCGCGCAGCGGCTTGATGGTTTTATTCCAGATATCGTCGCTGAACTCGCCCAGTTCGGCTTTCGCTTCGGCGTAGTTGAGCAGCACTTCGGCGTAGCGCATGATCGGCAGCGAGTTATAGGAAACCTTGGCCGATTCGTATGCCTTGTCGTCGATGTTGTACTTGATGATCTGGTAACCGGTCAGCGTCACCGTGAAGTCGGGAGGCGTGGGGGTCGATGCGCCGCCTACGAGTTTCTCGTAACCGGGGGTGATGATGCACTGCTGCAGGCGGTAGTCGCGGTTGGCGATCTCCGTCGTGAACTCTTCGCCGGTGGCCGTGTGGCGCGAGCCGTCGAGGTTGAGGTAGGTTTTCACGAAGTCCTGGTCGAGCGACCAGCGCTGTCCGTAGCTGCCCGAGGTGTATCGCCAGGTCAGGTCGTGGAACGTGGTCATGCCGACGCTCATCTGGCGGGCCCAGATCACCTCGGTGGTGTTGACGGCCTCCTGCGTGAAGAGCTGGCGGTACTGGGTCTTGACCTGCGCCGGGTTGTTCACGAGGTTGTACACGCCGGCGTTCATCAGCTCCTCGCAGGCTTTGACGCACTCGCGCAGGAACTTTTCGGAAGCCTGCTTGTCCTCCCAGGCCTTGCCCGTGGAGGGATCTACCGGATGGTATTTGCGGTAGGTGCCTTCGAACAGGCATACGCGGGCTTTGTAGGCCAGTGCGATGTAGCGGTTGATACGGGCGCAGTTGATCCATTCGGCCGAAGTATAGCAGTGCTGGCAGGCGAAATCCAGATCTTCCAGTATGCGCTCCATGACAAATTCACGGCTGTCGCGCGTCTTGTAAAGGTTCACCATGTCCTCCGGGTCGATCGGCTCTTCGTACCAGGGCACGGCGCCGAACAGCTTGACTTTCTCGAAATACTGCCATGCGCGCCAGAAACGGGCCGTGCCTTCGTAGTGGTTGTAAACCGTTTCCGAAAGTCCTTTCGCCTCACGCATGTGAACCAGGAAGTAGTTGATGTTGTAGATCGGCGTCCAGTTGCCGATGGACCAGCTGCCCTGCAGATCGGGCGTCCACGATGCATTGGTCAGGAACGTGAACGACTTTTCCGTCGCCATGATGTCCGAATACCCGTCGCCGAAGCCCAGATCGTCCGAGGAGGGGGTGTACTTGTTGAGGAATCCGTTGACATAGGTCAACAGCGAGCTCTCGTCCGTGAAGTAATCGCCCGAACCGACCTTGGCGCTGGGCTCCCTGTCGAGGAAGCCTTCGCAGGAGGTCAGCAGGAAGCAGGCCGAGATCAGAATATATGTTATCTTTTTCATTGTCATCCGAATTTAGAAAGTTATGGTCAAACCGATCGTGTACGATCTCATGACGGGATAACCGTCGCCGTCGCCGAAGTTGTCGCTGCCGAACTTGTCGGTGCCGTAGTCGGCGTCGCCGGCATAGATACCTTCCGGGTCGTAGTTCTTCGCGTATTTCTTGAGCGGGGAGAACGTGAGCAGGTTTTCACCCGAGACATAGATCTTCAGCGCCTGGAGGCCGATCTTGTTGATCATCTCCTTGGGGAAGTTGTAGTCGATGGTGAGGTTCTTCAGGCGGATGTACGATGCGTCCTGCACGTAGCGCGTATTGGGCTGTGCGAGAATCAGGCCCGAGTCGCTGGCCGAATAACCGACCAGGCGCGGCCAGTAGGCGTTCCGGTTGGTCGGCGACCAGCGGTCGCTGTTGTGCCACGGCAGGGCCATGCTGTACGGGCGTCCGTACTGTCCCCAGAAGTAGCCCGACTCCTTGGCCGGGTACCAGTCGCGTTTGCCGACGCCCTGCCACATCATGCTCAAGCCGATGCCGTTCCAGCGCACGCCGCCCTGGATGCTGTAGCTGTAGCGGGGCGTAGTGTTGCCGATCTTCACCAGGTCGCCGTGGTTGTAGATCGTGTTGTTGCCGTTGTTCACATAGCCGTCGCCGTTGAGGTCGAGGTAGCGCGGGTCGCCTGCCTGCCATGTCGACGAACGGTTGGTGAACTTCGAATAGTTGGCCCATGTCTGCGCCTCTTCGTCGCTCTGGAACAGGCCGTCGCACTTGTAACCCCACATTTCGCCGAGCGTCATGCCCTCGTAGTAGTTGATCGAATAGTTCGTCGGGAGCGTACCCGTCTTGCTGGTGTAGCGCGTGATTTTGCTGACGTTGTCCCATACGGCCACCTTGATGTTGTAGCTCAAGGTTTTGCCGCCTACGGTGTGGCTGTCGCGCCAGGAGAGGCTCGCCTCCCAGCCGTCGGTGCGCATGTCGGCGTAGTTGCCTTTGGGAGCGCTGTTGCCGAATACGGCGGGCAGCTCTTCGCCAACGACGTACATGTCGGTGGTCTTCTTGCGGTAGATGTCGGCCGAGAAGTTCAGGCGGCCGTTGAATGCCTCGAAGTCCAGACCCAGGTCATAGGTCGTGGCCTTTTCCCATGTCAGGCCGTCGGGAATCGGCGACGGGGCCTGCGTGTAGTTGAATACCGCACCGTTGTTCAGCAGGCCCGACTGCGAGATGGACATCGACGAAAGGTATGCATAGGCGTCGCTGATAAGGCCGTTGCCGGCGGAACCCACCGATGCGCGGATTTTCAGGTTGTCGAGCCAGTTGGCGCTCTTGAGGAAATTCTCCTCCGAAATACGCCATCCTACCGAACCCGAGGGGAAGAAGCCCCAGCGCTGTCCGGACGGGAACTTGGAGTTGCCGTCGTAGCGGCCGCTGACTTCAGCGAGGTATTTGCCTTTGTACGAGTAGCTTGCGCGGAAGAATGCGCCGACGAGGCCCCAGTCGTAGCTGCCGTTGTCTTTCAGCGTCATCGCTTCGCCCTCCAGCAGGCTGAAGTTGGGCTTGCCGGGGATGATGATGCCTTCGCGGCTCATCAGGTTGCTCTTGTAGGTGTAGTCCTCGATGTTCCAGCCGCCCAATACGGTCAGCGAATGGTTGTCGCCCAGGCGCGGGGTGTAGGTCAGCGTGGCGCTCGATGCGACTTTCTGGCGGTTGTAGGAGCGCTCCTCGTAGAGCGAACCTGCGGGACGCTCGCCCGAGCTTTCCGGGCCGGTGTAGTAGGTGTAGCTGTTCACGGCCTGGCGGCGGTCGGTCTGGTTGAAATAGAAGCTCACGTCGGCATTGGCGACGAGTACGTCTTTCAGGAGGTCGAGCGTGATCGACGTGCGGTTGGTCATGTCGTATTTGCGGTCTTTGCGCCACGAGTTGCCCTCGACGAAACCTGCCCAGCCGGTGTATACGGCCGCTTCGGTCCATGTGCCGTCGGGGTTGGTGACCAGTGCGACGGGGTAGGCCTGGTGGTTGAGCATGCGCGATACGGTCATCGGCGTGGTGCTGATACCGGTGTGTCCCGTCGGCTGGTGCGAATAGCGGTACATGAAGTCGGTGCTGTTCTCCACGCGCAGCCAGGGTTTCACGTTGACGATACCCTTGGCCTTGACGTTAAACTGCTGGTATTTTTCATCGCCGGCGTTGTAGATGCCGTCTTGTTCGAACATACGGCCGGAAACGTAGTAGGAAGCCACGTCGCCGCCGCCCGTTACGCTGATGTTGTGCTGGTGTCCGGTGGTGTAGTCCTTGTAGAATACGTCGTACCAGTTGGTGTTGCCGAAATATTCGTAGGCGTTGCGGTTGTTCACGCGCCATTTTTCATACGAAGGGTCGCTGTTGCGGCGGGCCAGTTCGTCGTACCAGGTGCGGTTGAACTTGAAGACGTTGTTGATGTTCGCGGGATCCTTGCCGAAAGCGTTGACGTAGGACTCGAGGAACGAGGTGGTATAATCGTAGCCGTTGGTGACCATTTGCGGTTTGGTGGCGCGCTGGTAGAATGTGAAAGTGCCGTTATAGGTCACTTTTGCGCTGCCTTTCTGCGGGGCTTTGGTCGTGAGGAGGATGACGCCGAACGTTCCGCGTGCGCCGTATACGGCGGTCGAGGAGGCGTCTTTCAGGACGGAAATCGATTCGATGTCGTCGGGATTGACGGTCGACATGTCGGTTTCTACGCCGTCGACCAGCACGAGTGCCGAACCGCCCGAACCGATCGAGTTCTCGGCGCCGCGGATGCGAACCGTGGCGCCCCGGTTGGGCTTACCGTCGGAAAAGGTCATCGTAAGGCCGGGGATGGCGCCCTGGAGCGAGCGCGAAATGCTCATCGACGAGCCCATGCGCTCTTCGAGCCCTTTCGTCGAAAGGGTTTCGACGGCGCCCACGATGTCGCGGCGTTTCTGTACGCCGTAGCCGACGACGACGACCTCTTCGAGGCTGGTGTTGTCTTCGCTCATGGTAACGTCGATGGTAGATTGATTGTTTACGTGGATTGTTTGCGGCTTGTAACCTACGTAGCTGAAGTTCAGGGATTCGGAATTGTCAGCTTTGAGCGTGTAGGCGCCGTCTACATCGGTTGTGGTGCCTCTTGTGGTGCCGGGAACGGTGACGGTGACACCGATGAGAGGAGTTCCGGCTTCGTCTTTAACGACACCCGAAACAGCTTTCCCCCCCCCCTTGCGCCAGGGCCGGTAGCGAAAATGTCACATAGAGAAGTGTAACCGTAAGGAGCCTGATGTAAGAGCGTATTTTGCCCTGTACGTCAAGTCCGGTCAGCGTGTAACATTGTTTCATTTTACATCAGTTTAAGTTATTAATCGGTTCATTGCCGGTTTTCCATACCTATTATATATAGGCCGGAATATTCCGGGGATTTCGGCTGGTGCAAGTCATTCCCGATACAACTTCTTCTGGAGAGCGTTGAAAAAAGTGTTTAGGTTTCTGTGTTTGTCAGGTGGTTTTTTTAATTATTTAATAAAAAGTCCTTTATTTTCTTCCAAATATATGTTTTTATTTTCTTTCGTGCAACTTTATGATTGAAAAACATCTAAAAAATAACAAAAAGCAATATTATTATCTCATATTTGCAAATTAATAGCGCATAACGGCTTAAAAATCAAAGCGTATTTGTTTCTTCCTCTGTATGCGCCGCAAATGTCTTTGATTCTTGTCTTAAAGATGTTAGAAAATATTTAAAAAATTACTAAAAGAAATTATTTTTATCTGAATATTGCTTTTTGTGTCGGAAAATTTGCAGGAAAGAAAAATTGTTTTTATGTTTGCCCTGCAAGTTGTTCAAGACATAATCTTTTCTTTTGGGAGTAAGGAGGTGCTTTCCCGCACATCCGTATTGCTATTTATGTAATAGTTATTACTCTAATCAAAATGTTATGAAACTTATGAAAAATTGGATAAAGACGATGCTCGTGGTGTCGGCCCTCTGTCTGGCGGCGTGTGCCGATGATCCGGATGTGGCTCCGCTCAAGCGGGATACCGATGTCGTCGAGCTGACGTACAATGCGAACGCTACGTCCCAGGTGTCCGTGCGCTATGACGGCTCGTGGTCTGCCCGCGTCGAGTGTCTGGACGAGGCCAGCGGAACGCCCGTGAACAACTGGTTTGCCATTTCGCCCTCCGAGGGTGTCGGCAACGGCCGGGACTACCAGTGGGTGACCATTACGGCCGAGCGTAATGCCGGCGACAAGCGTGTGGGATACATCTACCTGAAGCCGGCGAACGGCCAGGAGATGAAGATCGAGGTTACGCAGGCCGACGGCCATTTCAAAGTGAAGGATCCGGTTGTCTCCGGCAGCCTTAAATCCAACACGGAGTCGACTGCGGCTCTTTCCATCGAATACGACAAGGCTTTCGGCGAGGAGATCGTCGAAATTACCGCTTCGCTCTCCGGCGATGCCGCACAGGGACTCTCCATCAAGGATAAATACGAAACGGTTATCGAGCGTGAAGGCAGCGGTACGATTTCCGTGCCTATCACGGGTACGCCTGCAGAGCTGGGCGAACTTGTTTGCCATGTGACGTTCAAACTCGACGGCGTGGTGAAATTCCAGGGCGATGTTACCGGATCGGTAAGCTCTTCGAACGAGGTGTTCAAGATGGGCTTCGAGTTGTTCGTATGGGGCGGCGATTATCCGAACAACAAGAAAGGTCCGGGGCCGAACGGCTCTGCGGGTGCGGGTAAGGATTTCGATGGCACCGAAGAGGCGCTACCCGACCAGATTACGGCGGGCAGCGACGGTACGAGCGACGTGTTCAAAACCATGGGCGAGCAGTACCGCATCAACCGCGGTGTCGAGAAGTGGGCCGGAGAGCGTGTTTACGAGCATCCGGGCTATGTGAAGCTGGGTGTTACGGCCAACGGCGGCTGGATTATGACGCCGGAGCTCGAGAATCTCACCTCTGCGCCGGAAACGGTGACGGTTTCGATCGATTTCCTGCGTTTCGATAATTCGCCGGGTACGTATATCGTTTCGGCCGAAGGTGCGGGTACCGTAACCAACGGCGAAGTGAACAATACCGTACTGCCTGCGCAGACGTCGGCTGCCGGTCGTAAATGGAAGACGCTGACCTTTACGGTAAAGGATGCGACCAACAAGACGCGCATCAAGATTGCGGCCCAGACTATGGGGCTGGAGGGGTATCGTATCAATATCGACAACATTACCGTTATGGCGGCCGATAAGGTGGAGGTTACCGAGAAACTGCCGGCGCCCGAACTCGAGAAGCTTGCCTATGTTCCCGGCGAAACGTCCCTTGTCTTTACCTGGGAGGGTGTGAAGGGCGCTACTTCCTATGAGGCGTCCGTTGCCCAGCAGAGCCGTCCCGATTTCCGCAAGACGATTGAAACGAAAGAGGCCGGCTGTGAATTTACCGACCTGGAACCGGGAATTTATCTCTTTAGTGTCAAGGCGCTTTACGCCGGGAATGCCGAGTTCAATTCCGATGAAACGACCAAGGTTGTCGGTACTATTGGCTTTGCAGTTGAGAAACTGGCGACGCCGACGGAACTGGTGTCCAGCGATGTGACTTCTACCGGCGTTAAAGTTGCATGGGAGGCAGTCAGCGGTGCCGCCAGCTACCGTGTCGTCGTTAAAACCACGGCGGGCGGGCAGGAGGCTTTCTCGAAAGTCGTTACTGCGACGAATTGTACGGTCACCGGCCTTGTGCCGGGTACGGACTATACGGTTTCGGTTCAGGCGCTTGTCGGCGATGGATCGCAGCCGAATGAATTCGACTCGGATGAAGTGACTGCGACGTTTGCGACGCCTGCTCCGGTTCCGATGACCGCACCCACGGTGCGCCTCTATGATAAAACGTACGGCTATGCGGTTATCGAGTGGGAGCTTTCTCCCAAAGCGCTGGAAGAACGCCCCGTTTCCGGATCGGATACCTTCGACTTCCGCCTGAAAGGACCCGATGGAGCCGTTCTCGACAGTTGGACGACCGAAAAATACAATGCCTTTGCTTTCGCGAGGTATAAATTCTATCGCTTTGCATTCGGCGGACTCACTCCCGGAACAAACTATACGATGGAAATGCGCCGTAAGGCGGATGCTAAATCTACGGAATTCGTGGATTCGGACTGGGCTTCCGTGGCTGTGACGACGGATGCAGCTCCCTCGACGGACGGGTATCTGCTCTATGCGGACTTCGATAACTTCCCGTATGGCGCTGAACCGCTGATGTGTGCTTATGGTCGCGCTATCGGTTCGGTGAAAGATTATACGAAAGAGGTTGTATTTACGATTCCCGGTAGTAAGAATACCGTTTATAATCCGACGGCAAAATGGAGCGATGCGACATTCTGTGCTGCTTATGCTCCGATGTGGGATGCTGCGGAACTTACCAATGCAACGCTGAATTCCAATGTCAACCTTGCTATAGGTTATGTGAAATTCGGAGGAGGCTCCAAGCCGGCTTGGCTGACGCTGCCGAAGTTTACGTCGCTTGCATCGCCTGCGGATATCGTGCTTGAACTGAAAGCATCGCCTTATTACGAGCCGAGCAATCCCGGCGGCTCCATGGAGGAGAGTCCGGTTGCCGAGGAGGGTGTCGAATTCTATGTTCGCGTAACGGGCGCCACTGTGACCGAGGCTGATGGCCAGGCGGTCGGAGCGGGTGATGTGAAGTTGGTGAACAAGAAATCCCCGGAGATGGGCGACAATGGTGCTGAAGCCCTGAAGCGGTATGTTTCTACGGGGCATACCCTGAAACTTTCGGGAGTGACTGCTGAAACGCGCATTATGATTTATACGGCCCTCGATAACGATGGCAAGCAACATCGTATGTGGCTGGATGACCTGAAAGCAAAGAAGCAATAGTAGCTGAAATGATGGAAAGCTTGGGACTGCGGGCAACCGCAGCCCCCGGCTTTTTTGTGTGCTGTCGGAGAAACGAAAGGAAAGAAAAGTGGTGTGTATTTCTGCTTGTATTGCAAAATAGGGTTAATAAAGGAAAAAAATATAGCATTATTTGTTGCTGAAAGAGAAATTTTTCTTTATCTTTGTTATGTTTTTAATGCAGGTAGTATACGGAGATTGCCACTCGTTTCCGAGATGGTGTAAATTAAGAGAAATATGAATAAAGTAGAAAGTGCCTTAATGCGCACGACCGACACCAAGGCGTTGGTGATCGGAATCGATACCCTGCCCCGGGTTGCCGATATGTTCAAGGAACTTTTTCCCGGCAAGCGGGCGCTTGTCATTGCTGATACCAACACATGGCGTGTGGCCGGAAACGACGTCCACCGCATCCTGGCCGAAGCGGAAATCCCCCAGGACGAACCCCATGTTTTCACCGATCCGAAGCTCTATGCCGAATGGACGTTTGTCGAACAGCTGGACGCCGTGCTGGAAAAGACCGATGCGATTCCCGTCGCCGTGGGCTCGGGCGTTATCAACGATCTGACCAAACTCTGCTCGCACCACAACGGCCGCCGCTACCTGATCGTGGGAACGGCGGCTTCGATGGACGGCTATACGGCTTACGGCGCTTCGATTACCAAAGACGGCAATAAACAGACGTTCGACTGCCCCGCGCCGCTGGGCATGGTACTCGATCCGACGATTCCGGCTGCGGCTCCTGCGAAAATGTCGGCGTCGGGATATGCCGACCTGATTGCCAAGATTCCCGCCGGCGCCGACTGGATGCTGGCCGACGCGGTCGGTTCCGAACTGCTCGACGACTTCGCCTTTTCGCTGGTGCAGGACGGACTGCAGGAGGCATTGAGCGATCCCAAAGGGGTGCACGAGGGCAATGTCGCCAAGGTCGAACAACTGGCCGAGGGGTTGCTGTTGAGCGGTTTCGCCATGCAGGCCACCCAGTCGAGCCGCCCTGCGTCGGGTGCCGAACACCAGTTCAGCCACCTGTGGGATATGGAGCACCTGAAATACAACGGTGCCTCCGTTTCGCACGGCTTCAAGGTCGGTATCGGTACGCTGGCTTCGACGGCGTTCCTCGAAATGCTGCTGGAGGCTCCGGTCGAGGAGCTCGACATCGAGAAGTGTGTCGGTGCATGGAAGTCGTGGGAGGAAACGGAAAAGGACATTTACCGGATTTTCGACAACGATCCCGAGTTCGTCGCCCGCGGCCTGGTCGAAACCAAAGGCAAATACGTCGACAAGGAGGGGTTGCGCAGGCAGTTGCAGCGCCTGAAAAAGGCGTGGCCCGTACTGCAAGGCCGCATCCGCAGCCAGATTATACCTTTCGGCGAAGTCCGCCGCCGCCTCGAGTTGGTAGGGGCTCCTTACGAGCCGGAACATATCGGCGTTTCGCGGGCCAAATTCCGCGCCAGCTTCGAAAAAATACCCTACATGCGCAGCCGTTTTACGGTCATCGACATCGCATTCCGCTGCGGTTGGATGGAAGAATGGCTCGATAAACTTTTTGGCAAAGGCGGGATTTGGGAAATAAAGTAGTATATTTGCTTTCTGAAACTACTAAACTTTCATTCCGAAATGACTCCAGAACAAACCAAACGCTTCAAGTATTGGCAGACGCGGACTATCATCGCAACGATGATCGGATATGCGCTCTTCTACTTCGTGCGTAAGAACTTTTCACTCGCCATGCCGGGCCTCGAGGCCGACCTGGGCATCTCGAAAACGAGCCTGGGTATCTTCCTGACCCTGAACGGCGTGATTTACGGGCTTTCGCGTTTCGTAAATGGCATCCTGGCCGACCGCATGAACGCCCGTTGGTACATGGCTATCGGATTGGCGCTCTGTGCGCTGGCCAACTTCGCGTTCGGATTCGGCGAGGACGTTTCCTTCTGGTTCACGGGCGAGCACGACGGCACGCAGTTCACCAATACGATGATCCTGTTCATGGGTATCATGTGGGTGATTAACGGTATGCTCCAGGGGACGGGTTTTCCGCCCTGCGCGCGCCTGCTGACCCACTGGATACCGCCCACGCAGCTGGCGACCAAAATGTCGGTGTGGAACACGTCGCACTCGATAGGCGCGGGCCTTGTGGTAATCCTCTGCGGATATATCATGGGGACGCTGGGTACGAACGTTTCGGCCGATCCGCAGGCCGTGGCGACGATGGCCGCAAACCTGGGCGTTGAGCCCGGCGACGCGGAGGGTATGGAGCGCGTCATGGCGGCCGCCGCACACATGGGGGCCTGGAAATGGTGCTTCTGGATTCCCTCTGCCATCGCGTTTGCGGGCGCCATCGGGCTGGTCGTTTTCCTGCGCGATACGCCGTCGTCGGTAGGGCTTCCCGAGTTGGAGGGCACCGAGATCAAAGAGGTGAAAAAGGCGCCCAAAGGCGCCGAGCACCGTGCATTCCTGATGAAGCACGTGTTCAAGAACCCGTTGATCTGGATTCTGGGCTTCGCCAATTTCTTCGTCTATATCGTCCGCTTCTCGGTACTCGACTGGGGGCCGTCGCTGTTGAGCCAGTCGAAAGGCGTCAGCATGGCGCATGCCGGATGGCTCGTGGCGATGTTCGAAATCGCGGGTATCGTCGGGATGCTGTTCGCCGGCTGGGCTACGGACAAGTGGCTGAAAGGCCGTGCGCACCGCACCTGCGTATTCTGCATGGCGGGCTCGGCGCTGTTCGTATTCCTTTTCTGGCAGCTGCCGGCCGACGCTCCCGTATGGCTGTTGTTCGTAACGCTTTGCGCCGCAGGATTCTGCATCTACGGCCCGCAGGCGCTGATAGGCATCGCCGCAGCGAATCAGGCTACGAAGAAAGCGGCTGCGACGGCCAACGGGCTCACGGGGCTGTTCGGCTATGCGAGTACCGTGGTTTCGGGCGTGGGACTGGGTTACGTGGCGCAGCACTACGGCTGGAACTGGGCTTATGTCGGCATTATCGGTGTAGCTGTCGTGGGCATGCTGGTTTTCCTGCTGATGTGGGGTGCCCGCGCCGACGGTTACGATGCCGAGCCGGAGCGGAATTAAACGATGATTTTCTGTCTTTAGATGATGATACGGACTTTCGGGTCCGGAAGTGTCCGGCCGTCAAACGGTTTCGGACACTTTTTTTTGAAAACTGCGAAAAAAATTGTTACCTTTGTTCAATAACTGCTAAAAGGACAGACAGATATGTTGAGCATTGCCGAACGACACAAATACATCCTCGATAACCTGAACAAATACGGCTTCGTGCGTATCACCGATGTGGCTAACGAGCTGGGGGTTACGAAAGTGACTATCCGTAAGGATGTCAAAATACTGGAAAGCAAGGGGTTGCTCTATAAGGTGCACGGCAGCGCCCGTCCGGCGAACCCGCATGTCGCCGATGTGGACGTGCACGTCAAGGACAATATCAACCGCGACGCCAAGCGCAGTATCGCGCAGCGCGCCGTCGAGCTGTTGGAGGACAACGATTCGATTATCATCGCTTCGGGTTCGACGATTTACGCTTTTGCCGAGGAAATCAAGATGCGCCAGTGGCACCACCTGAATATCGTCACGCCGTTCCTGCGGCTGGGCGTGCTGCTCAACGAGGCGGAAAACGTCAACGTCGTGCAGTTGGGCGGCTCGGTGCACAAGAAGTCGCTTTCGGTGCTGGGCGAGGAGGCCGCGCGTTCGCTCGACGACTGTATCTGCTCGAAACTCTTTTTCGGGGTGGACGGCATCGACCTCGAGCACGGCATCACGACCTCGACCATCGACGAGGCGAAACTCACGCGCAAAATGATGAAAGCGTCGTCGCATAATATCGTGCTGGCCGACTCTTCGAAATTCGGACAGCGCGGTTTCGGGCGCATTTGCGCGCTGGAGGACATCGACGTGATTATCACCGACGACGGAATTCCCGAGCAGATGGTTACGATCGTCGAGGAGGCGGGCGTCGACCTGATTATCGTCAAATAACGGTTGCGCATTCCGGAAAGGGCTTCGGAGTGCGCTGCAAGGCCGGTTTGATGCGGGCGGGGTAGCAGTCTGTGCACCTTGCCGCAAAGGGCGATGTGCATTGATTGTTGAAAAAATTGCGGGAAATTTTTGCATGCCCGGCAAAAAAGCCCTACCTTTGTACACAATTATAGCGATTCCGAAGAACCTATGAATTGTAAACCCAACATATCGTCAGCGCAGGCTTTCTGGCAGCAGGACTATTGGTCGGGTGACGTATTTCCTCCGGTTTTCGGAAATTTTGTTTCATTAGGGTAACTGTTTCAGTTGCCCTATTTTTTTATGCTCACGCAGATGAAGACACTTTATACCAATGCCGTAGTTTATGACGGCGGCCGTTTTGCGGCCGGGGAGTTCGCTGTCGAGGCGGGATGTATCGTCCCGGCGGGAGGCGCGATTCCTGACCGGGTCGTAGACCTCGGCGGGCGGCACGTGGTGCCCGGGCTGGTCGACGTGCACGTCCACCTGCGCGAACCCGGTTTTTCACACAAGGAAACCATCGCCTCGGGAACGGCGGCGGCGGCCCGCGGCGGCTATACCACGGTCTGTTCGATGCCCAACCTGAATCCGGCGCCCGACACGCCGGAAACGCTCCGCGTACAGGCCGACCTCATCCGCCGCGACGCCGTGGTGCGGGTGGTGCCCTACGGCTGCATTACGATGGGGCAGCGGGGCTGCGGCGAACTGGTCGATTTCGAAGCCCTCGCACCCGGTGTGGTGGGGTTTTCGGACGATGGCCGCGGCGTACAGTCGGAGGAGCTGATGGAAGAGGCGATGCGCCGGGCTGCCCGGGTCGGCAAACCGATTGTGGCGCACTGCGAGGTCGACGACCTGCTGCGCGGCGGCTACATCCACGACGGCGGATACTGCCGCGCGCACGGGCATAAGGGAATTTGCTCGGAGAGCGAGTGGCGGCAGGTGGAGCGCGATATCGCGCTGGCTGAAAAGACCGGCTGCCAATACCATGTCTGCCATGTGTCCACCCGCGAGAGTGTGGAACTGGTGCGGCGGGCGAAAGCGAAGGGACTGCGCGTGAGCTGCGAAACGGCGCCGCATTACCTGCTGCTCTGCGACGAAGACCTGCAGGAGGACGGGCGTTTCAAGATGAATCCGCCGCTGCGCAGCCGCGAAGACCGCGAGGCGCTGGTTGCGGGAATTGCGGACGGTACGATAGAGGTAATCGCCACCGACCATGCGCCCCATACCGCCGAAGAGAAGTCGCGCGGTCTGGCCGGGAGCGCCATGGGAATCGTGGGGCTGGAAACCGCATTTCCGCTGTTATATAAATATATGGTGCTGCCGGGCGTCATTACGCTCGATAAACTCGTGGCGCTGATGTCCGACAATCCCCGCCGCCTGTTCGGGCTGGAGGGCGGACTGGGCCTCGGCGGCCCTGCCGACTTTACGGTGCTCGACCTCGGGGCGCAGTACGCCGTCGATACGGCGGCATTCCGCTCGATGGGACGTGCTACGCCGTTCGCCGGATGGCAGGTGCAGGGCCGCGCCGTGCTTACGGTCGTGGGCGGCCGTGAGGTATATGAGGATGAAACGATGAAAACCAATAGATAAAGATGAAACCATTTACGAAGAAAATTGTCTTGGAAAACGGCCGGGAATTCTACGGCTACGGCTTCGGCGCCGACCGCGAGGTCATTAACGAGATTGTCTTCAATACCTCGATGGTGGGGTATCAGGAGATTATGTCCGACCCTTCCTACACGGATCAGATGGTCGTGATGACCTACCCGCTCATCGGCAACTACGGTATGGCCGACGAGGATTACGAAACGAAGAATCCCACCATCGGCGGCATGATTGTGCGCGAGTACAACGATTCGCCGTCGAACTTCCGCTACACGAAGACGCTGAACGAGGTTTTCGAAGAGCACAACATCCCCGCAATCTGGGGCGTCGACACCCGTACCCTGACGCGCATCATCCGCGACGAGGGGACCCAGAAAGTAATCGTCACCGATGCGGCCACGCCCCGTGAGGAGGCGCTGCGGAAGTTGCACGAGTACGTTATGCCGCACGACATGGTTTCGCGTGTGAGCTGCAAGAAACGCTGGATGTCGCGTGTGCCCAACCACAAGTACGACGTGGTGGCCGTCGACTGCGGCATCAAGTACAATATCATCCGCCAGCTGAACCGCGTGGGCTGCAACGTCACGGTCGTGCCGTTCGACTCGACGGTCGAGGAAATCATGGCTTTCCATCCCGACGGCATCGTGCTCTCGAACGGCCCCGGCAACCCGCAGGACGTGACTCCCGTGATCGAGTTGGTCAAGCAGCTGCGCGGCAAACTGCCGATCTTCGGCATCTGCATGGGACACCAGCTCATTTCGCTGGCCTACGGCGCCAAGACCGTGAAGATGAAGTTCGGACACCGCGGCGGCAACCATCCGGTGAAAAACCTCGCCACGGGCAAAATCGAGATTACGAGCCAGAACCACAGCTATGCCGTGGACATCGACTCGCTGGCCGGAACGGATCTCAACCTGACGCATGTCAACCTGCTCGACGGTACGGCCGAGGGCGTGGAGTGCGTCAAGGACAACGTTTTTTCGATGCAGTACCATCCCGAAAGTGCCTCGGGCCCGCAGGATAGCGGTTATTTGTTCAGAAAGTTTACCAAAATGATGGAGGAGCGTAAAAATGCCTAAAAGAAGAGATATAAAGAAAGTGATGGTTATCGGCTCGGGCCCGATTGTAATCGGACAGGCCGCCGAGTTCGACTATGCAGGCACCCAGGCCTGCCTTGCACTCAAAGAGGAGGGGTACGAGGTGATCCTCGTCAACTCGAATCCCGCGACGATCATGACCGACACGCACATTGCGGACAAGGTCTACATGGAGCCGCTGACACTCGAGTACGTGGCCAAAATCATCCGTTTCGAACGTCCCGACGCCATCGTGCCGGGACTGGGCGGACAGACGGGACTGAACCTGGCCGTGCAGTTGGCCCGGAAAGGTATCCTGGACGAGTGCCAGGTGGAGATACTGGGCACTTCGTTCGAGTCGATCGAGCGGGCCGAAGACCGTGAGCTTTTCAAGGAGCTGTGCGAGTCGCTCGGCGAGCCGGTAATCGAGTCGAAAATCGCCATGTCGGTCGAAGAGGCTGTCAAGGTGGCCGCGGAGATCGGTTATCCCGTCGTGCTGCGTCCCGCCTTTACGCTGGGCGGCACGGGCGGCGGCTTTGCCGACGACGAGGTTCAGCTGCGCGAGATGATGCGCCACGCGCTCTTCCTTTCGCCCGTGCACCAGGTGCTCGTCGAAAAGAGCATCAAGGGCTACAAGGAGATTGAGTTCGAGGTGATGCGCGACCGCAACGATACGGCCATCAGCATCTGTTGCATGGAGAATATCGACCCGGTGGGTGTCCATACGGGCGACTCGATTGTCGTGGCGCCCTGCCAGACGCTGACCAACAAGGAGTTCCAGATGCTGCGCGACAGTGCGCTGAAGATTATCCGCGAACTGAAAATCGAAGGCGGCTGCAACGTGCAGTTCGCGCTCGACCCGCTGTCGTTCAAGTATTACCTGATCGAGGTGAACCCCCGCGTGTCGCGTTCGTCGGCCCTGGCCTCGAAAGCCAGCGGTTATCCGATTGCCCGCGTGACGGCGAAAGTCGCCGTGGGACTTACGCTCGACGAAATCATGCTGTCCAATACGCCGGCCAGCTTCGAGCCGACGCTCGACTATGTGGTGACCAAGGTCGCCCGCTTCCCGTTCGACAAGTTCAGCGACGCGTCGAACAAGCTCGGCACGCAGATGAAAGCCACGGGCGAGGTGATGTCCATCGGCCGCACGATGGAGGAGAGCCTCCTGAAAGCCATGCGTTCGCTCGAAACGGGCGTCTGCCACATCTACCACAAGAAATTCGACGACTGGTCGAACGATGAGTTGCTGGAGTATATCAAGGAGCCCACGGATGACCGCCTCTATGCGATTGCACAGTTGATTCGGGGCGGCGTCGACCTGGTGCTGATTTACAACAATACGAAAATCGACATGTTCTTCCTCGAGAAGTTCAAGAACATCGTCGAGTTCGAACGCGAAATCAAGGCGCGCCCGATGGACATCGACACGCTGCGCGATGCCAAGCGCATGGGCTTCAGCGACAAGTTTATCGGCCAGTTGTGGGGCATTTCGCAGCAGGACGTATATCACCTGCGCGAGAAGAACGACCTGTTCCCCGTCTACAAGATGATTGATACCTGCGCCAGCGAGTTCAGTTCTTATGTGCCTTATTTCTACTCGACCTACGAGGACGAGAACGAGTCGATAGTGAGCGACAAGGAGAAAATCGTGGTGCTGGGTTCCGGCCCGATTCGTATCGGCCAGGGCGTCGAGTTCGACTATTCGACCGTGCACGCCATCTGGTCGATTCGCGAAGCGGGGTACGAAGCCATCATCATCAACAACAACCCCGAAACCGTTTCGACCGACTATACCACCAGCGACAAACTCTACTTCGAGCCGCTGATGGTCGAGGACGTGATGAACGTCATCCACCTCGAGAAGCCGAAAGCAATCGTCGTGTCGCTCGGCGGACAGACGGCCATCAACCTCGCCGAGCCGCTGGCCCAGTTGGGCGTGCCCATCATCGGCACCGACTGCGAGGCCATCCGCAATGCCGAAGACCGCGGCTGTTTCGAGAAAATCATGGAGGAGCTGCGCATCCCGCAGCCCGAGGCCGAGGCCGTGACCGACATCGAGTCGGGCGTGAAAGCCGCCGCCCGCATCGGTTACCCGGTGCTGGTGCGTCCGAGCTACGTGCTGGGCGGCCGCGCCATGCAGATCGTGTCGAACGAAGAGCGCCTGCGCCACTACCTGCAAACGGCCGTCGAGGTCAACGAGGACTCGCCGGTGCTGGTAGACCGCTATATCATGGGCAAGGAGCTGGAGGTCGACGCCATCTGCGACGGCAAGGATGTATTCATCCCCGGCATCATGGAGCATGTAGAGCGCACGGGTATCCACTCGGGTGACTCGATTAGCGTCTATCCGACGTTCAGCGTCAGCCAGAAAGCCAAGGACAAGATTATCGACTATACGGTGAAACTGGGTCTGCGGATCGGAATCATCGGCCTCTACAATATCCAGTTCATCCTCGACGGAAACGACGACGTATATGTTATCGAGGTCAATCCCCGCTCGTCGCGTACGGTGCCGTTCCTGTCCAAATCGACGGGTGTGCCGATGGCCCATATCGCCACGCAGGTGATTCTGGGCAAGAAGCTCAAGGAACTGGGTATCACGGAGGTCTACGGCAAAGAGAAAGAGCGCTGGTATGTGAAGGCCCCGGCTTTCTCGTTCGCCAAAATCCGCGGTATGGATTCGTACCTCTCGCCCGAGATGAAGTCGACGGGCGAGGCTATCGGCTACGACGACAAGCTCACCCGCGCGCTTTACAAGGCGCTGCAGGCCACGGGCATGAACGTCTGCAACTACGGGACGATTTTCGTCACGATTGCCGACCACGACAAGGAGCAGGCGCTGCCCCTCGTGCGGAGGTTCTACGACCTGGGCTTCAACGTCGAGGCGACGACCGGCACGGCCGAGTTCCTGCGCGAGCACGGCATCCGCACCCGCACGCGGCGTAAATTGAGCGAAGGCAGCTCCGAGATTATCGATGCGCTGCGGCAGGGCCACGTAAGCTATGTCATCAACACCATCGACATCAACCAGCATAACACCCGCCTCGACGGATACGAAATCCGCCGTACGGCCGTCGAGAACAACGTGACGATTTTCACGTCGCTCGAAACGGTGAAAGTGCTGCTGGATGTTCTGGAGGAGATTACGTTCGGGGTTTCGACCATCGACGCAAAGTGATTTCCGATTCGCAGGGTGCCTTTCGCACTTCCCTTTTTGCCCGGACGGGAAATACCTTTTGTACCCGTCCGGTCGAAAAGCGCGAAACACGGGAGCGGCTCCTGCGAATCAAAAACCGGTGGAATGGAAAGTATGTATAAAAGAGGCATCTACAAAGTCCTTGCGAACGAGCCGCTGACGGCGACGGTGTGGCGCATGGTGCTCGGGGGCGATACGCAATGGATTACTGCTCCCGGGCAGTTCGTCAACATCGCGCTCGACGGCCGCTACCTGCGCCGCCCGATTTCGGTCTGCGATTACGATGCCGCGACGCTGACGATCATCTACAAGGTCGTGGGGGAGGGTACCGCACAGATGGCCCGCATGGCCGCCGGTGAGGAACTCGACCTGCTGACCGGACTCGGCAACGGGTTCGACGTTCGCAACGACGCGCAGCGTCCCCTGCTGGTGGGCGGCGGCGTGGGCGTGCCCCCGCTTTACAACCTGGCGAAGAGGCTGCTTGCGGCGGGCCGGCAGGTGGGCGTGGTGCTGGGCTTCAATACGGCCGGGGAGATTTTTTATGCCGAGGAGTTCCGGGCGCTGGGCTGTGACGTCTATGTGGCTACGGCCGACGGTTCTGCGGGAACGAAAGGCTTCGTCACGACGGCGATTGCCGAATGCCGTCCCGACTTCGACTACTTCTACGCCTGCGGGCCCCTGCCGATGCTGCGGGCGCTGTGCGATGCCGTGGAGCAGGACGGACAGCTGTCGTTCGAGGAGCGTATGGGCTGCGGGTTCGGTGCCTGCATGGGCTGTTCGTGCAAAACGAAATACGGGAACAAGCGTATTTGCAAAGAGGGGCCGGTGCTCGCGAAAGGCGAAATAATTTGGTAACCGTCCGGAAATTGGTAATTTTACACGACGGCCCGAAATGCTCTCTGCCGCAGGCCGGTGGAAGTCCCGTGGGGCGGAGATGCGGAGGCAGGACTCGCGGGCATGGTCGGGAAGCCGGCCGGAAGCATGAATTTTAAAGCATTATGAAATTGGATACTTCGGTCATATTGAGTGGTTTGCGGTTGGATAACCCGGTGGTTCCGGCCAGCGGCACGTTCGGCTACGGCAATGAGTTCCGCGAATTTTACGACATCAATATCCTCGGGTCGTTCTCGTTCAAGGGAACCACGCGCGAACCGCGTTTCGGCAACCCGACGCCCCGCATCGCCGAATGCACGGCGGGCATGATAAACGCCGTGGGTTTGCAGAATCCCGGTATCGACGCCGTCATCTCCGGGGAACTGCCGCGCCTGAAGACCTTTTTTCACAAACCCGTGATTGCCAATATCAGCGGCTTCTCGATCGAGGAGTACGCCTATTGCTGCGAGCGAATCGATTGCGAGGAGCAGGTCGGCATCATCGAGGTGAACGTATCGTGCCCCAACGTGCGGCACGGCGGCATGTCGTTCGGCACTTCGCCCGAATGCGCGGCCGAGGTGACGCGCGCCGTAAAGGCCGTGACGACCAAACCGGTCTACATCAAGCTTTCGCCCAACGTGACGGACATCGTCGCGATCGCCCGGGCGTGCGAAGAGGCCGGGGCGGACGGCATCTGCCTGATAAATACCTTGCTGGGTATGCGGATCGACACCCGGTGCCGCAAGGCGGTCATCGCCAATACGATGGGGGGATTCTCGGGAGCTGCGGTTTTTCCCGTGGCCGTGCGGATGGTTTACCAGGTAGCAAAGGCCTGCTCTATTCCCGTCATGGGCTGCGGCGGCGTAACGACGGCCCGCGATGTGATCGAAATGATGATGGCCGGGGCGACGGCCGTGCAGGTCGGCGCCGCGAACCTCGTCAACCCTTACGCCTCGAAGGAGATTGTCGAGGCGCTGCCCGGCGAGATGAAGCGGCTGGGAATCGAAAAGTTGAGCGACATCATCGGGTGTGTCGAATGAAACGGAACACCCGGTCGTCCGTAAGGCCGATAAGGTGAAATGAGGACGGACACAAGGAATACAATAAAAACGAATACTATGCAACACGACGTAATTATCGCCTGCGACTTCAAATCGGCGGAAGATACCTTTAAATTCCTCGACCTTTTCAGGGACGAGGAGCGCAAGCCTTTCCTCAAAATCGGCATGGAGCTGTTCTATGCCGAGGGGCCGGAAATCGTGCGTGAAATCAAGCGCCGGGGACACCGGATTTTCCTCGACTTGAAGCTGCACGACATTCCCAATACCGTGAAAAAAGCGATGGCCGTGCTGTCGCGACTGGATGTGGATATGTGCAACGTCCATGCTGCGGGAACCGTCGAAATGATGAAATATGCCCTCGAGGGCCTTACGCGCGAGGACGGTACGCGGCCCCTGTTGATTGCCGTGACGCAGCTCACCTCGACCAGCGAGGAGCGCATGCAGCAGGAACTGCTCATTAACGCCTCGATTAACGACACGATTGTGAAATACGCACGGAATACCAAAGCCGCGGGGCTGGACGGCGTGGTTTGCTCGCCGCTCGAGGCCGGCATGGTGCACGAAGCATGCGGAAAAGATTTCCTGACCGTCACGCCCGGCGTGCGTTTTGCAGACGGTGAAGTAGCGGATCAGGTACGCGTCACGACGCCCGCCCGTGCCCGGGAAATCGGCTCCGACTTCATTGTCGTGGGACGCCCGATTACGGCTGCTGCGGATCCCGTGGCGGCGTACCGCCGTTGTGTGGACGAATTCTGCGGATAATCCGCAAAATTACTTTTAAAAGTACTGCTTATGAAACCGGTAAAACTTTTCTACCTGAAATCCTGCCCCTTCTGCAAGAAGGCGCTGCGCTACATCGGGGAGGCGAAAGCCGCCCATCCCGAATTGGCTGCCGTGGAGATCGAGATGATCGAGGAGTCGGAACAGCCTGCGCTGGCCGACACGTTCGATTACTATTACGTGCCGACGTTCTACGTCGACGGCGTGAAAGTCCACGAGGGCGGAATCTATCCCGAAGAGGTGGAGAAGATTTTATGCTCGGCATTGGAATAACCGACTGCCACGGCCCATCCGGAGCCCGGTTTACGCGAACCTGTCCCATGAAGAACTTGCTGCGAATATTGCTGGCGGCAGCGGCTGTGCTCGGCCTGCTGCCTGCCGGGGCTCAAACCCCGGCAGGGGTTGCCGTATCCGATTTCGACTATGCCGTCGATGTCGTGGAACGCGCCTATGCCGGCTATCCGGACAAGACCGCGGGACGCGAAGCGGAGTACGCCGCGCTCAAAAGGCGGCTGCGCAGCGAGATTTCCGGCGACCGCGACGTCTACGATGCCATCGCCGAATACCTCGGCTGGTTCGACGATTCGCATCTCGGAACCCCCGGCGTGCGTACCTACCGGCCCAAGTCGATTCACCGCAATCCGGATTACGCCGGGCGGATGAAGCGTTACGCCCCGCAGTTCACCCATTGCCGGGTGGATGCCGACACGTACCTTATCCGCTTCCCGTCGTGCGACCCGGCCGACGCCGGGGTTGCCGGTGTGCAGGCGGCGGTCGATGCGTATCTGGCTTCGGGATGTGCGAACCTGATTCTCGACATCCGCGGCAACGGCGGCGGGAGCGACAGCGCCTATGAACCCCTGCTCAAACTGCTCTACGACCATGAAGGCGTGGAGGACGGCATGGAATACCGTGTTTCGGATATAGCCATCGCCCATGTCCGGGAGTTTGCCGGAAACACGGAGCGGGGACGCAGGAAGATTGCACGGATGGAACGAACCCCGTCCGGGGAGTTTCTTGCCGGGGGCAGTAAAACCTACCGTATCCGCTACGATTCCGTTTCGCCGCGGCCCCGTCGCGCGGCGCTTCTGATCGACGGCGCGGTCGGCTCCTCGGGCGAGCAGCTGGTGCTCGAAGTCCGCGCCAGCAGCCACCGCACGACCGTTTACGGACAGGACAATACGCTGGGGTGCCTCGATTTTTCGAACTGCGAAATCCTGTATTTCCCGCGTGACACGACCCGGTGGATGATGCTTCCCACGACACGTTCCTACCGGGTCGCGGCTGGCCGCGGGATTGACAAAACGGGAATAGCGCCCGATGTGCGTATTCCGCTGCCGCTGCCCGGGACGCTGACGGACAATGTGGACGAATGGGCCGTGTGGGTGGCCGAAGATTTGAAAAATAACCGAAAAAAATGAATATCATGGAGAAATCAATTGCTAAAGACCTGCTCTCTATTGGCGCGGTATTCCTGCGTCCCGGGCAGCCGTTTACCTGGGCAAGCGGTATCAAGAGCCCGATTTATTGCGACAACCGCCTGACGCTGACGGCGCCTGTCGTGCGCGGGCACGTCGAGGCTGGACTGGCCCAAATCGTCCGCACCAAATATCCCGAGGCCGAGGTGCTGATGGGGACGTCGACCGCCGGTATCGCCCATGCGGCCATCACGGCCACGATTCTCGATTTGCCGATGGGCTACGTGCGCAGCGGTTCGAAAGACCACGGCCGCGGCAACCAAATCGAGGGTAAACTCGAGAAAGGGCAGAAGGTAGTGGTTATCGAAGATCTTATTTCGACGGCCGGTTCGTGCATCGAAGTGGTGAACGCCCTGCGCGAGGCGGGCGCCGAGGTGCTCGGCGTGGCGTCGATTTTCACCTACGGCATGCAAAAAGGGCTGGACAGGCTCAAGGAGGCGAACGTCACGAATTACAGCCTGTCGAACCTCGACGCGCTCGTCGAGGTCGCTGCCGAAGAGGGATATATCGAGCCCGGGGACAAGGCCCGCCTGCTGAAATTCCGCGACAACCCGTCGGACGAAAGCTGGATGGATAAATAACTTGTCCCAGCCGCGTGCCGACGGTTGCTCCGGCGGGGCACCTGTGGGCCCGGCGTTCCGCCGGGAACGGCATGCGACCGCAATATAACAGAGGATAAATCGTAAATGAAGGAATCTTTATGAGACATTTGATCGATCCGACCGACCTGACGGTCGCCGAAACCGAGCAGATCGTAGCGCTGGCGGAGGACATCATCGCCAACCGGGCTAAATACAGCGAGGCGTGCCGGGGCAAGAAACTGGCGACGCTCTTTTACGAGCCGTCGACCCGCACGCGGTTGAGCTTCACCTCGGCGATGATGGAACTGGGCGGCAACGTCATCGGATTCTCGGACGCCAATTCGTCGTCGGTGTCGAAAGGCGAAACTGTCGCCGACACCGTGCGCGTGATCCGCTGCTTCGCGGACATCATCGCCATGCGTCACTTCAAGGAGGGCGCGCCCCTGGTGGCTTCGCAGTATGCCGGCATCCCCGTCATCAATGCGGGCGACGGCAGCCACAGCCATCCGACGCAGACACTCACGGACTTGCTGACCATCAAACGCGAAAAAGGCCGTTTCGACAATATGACAATCGGTTTCTGCGGCGACCTGAAGTTCGGGCGCACGGTGCACTCGCTGATCAAGGCGTTGTCGCGCTACGCGGGTATCAAGGTAATCCTGATTGCTCCGCAGGAACTGCGGCTGCCCGATTACATGCTGGCCGAGATGAGCGAAAATTCGAAACTCGAATTCCGGGAGGTTCAGACCATGGAGGAGGTGATGCCCGAACTGGACGTCCTCTACATGACGCGTGTCCAGAAAGAGCGCTTCCTCGACGAGGAGGAGTTCGACCGGGTGAAGAACAGTTTCGTGCTCGACCCCGAGAAACTCAAGACCGCCAAGGAAGATATGATTATCCTGCATCCGCTGCCCCGCGTGAACGAAATCACGCGCGCCGTGGACAACGATCCCCGTGCGGCTTATTTCCGCCAGGTCGAGAACGGCAAGTTCGTGCGCATGGCGCTGATACTGACCCTGCTGCGCTGGGCCGACGAGAACCGGCCGTTCGAAAAGACGCCCGTATTCGGCCAGGAGTACATAATCAATGAAATGGAATGCTCCAACCGCCGCTGCATCTCCGCTACGGAGGATGTCGATCAGTTGTTCCACCGCTCGGCCGACGGTACCTGCCGTTGTGCCTACTGCGAGGCGAAAGCCCGGTGATGAACTGGTAATTCGGGCCGAAAGCTCCCTGCGGGGAGCTTTTTTATGTCCAGTCCGCGAAAAAACGGCTTTTTTGTCAGGGATTTGCCGTGATGGAGTGTTGTCTGTTAAATGGCAGTAATTTATGGATTGAATGCTGTTGTGTTTCCGTACCCGGAATTTCAGGCCGGCGGGTGTTGCCGGCCATTTTTTGCGTTTTGGGGGTGTGGATATTGCAACTCTTTCCTTATATTTGTTCGCCAATGAGTCAATATATGGAGCTGCAATCCGAAACGATTCTGGACTTGAGTGCGTTCAACCGCCTGTTCGGAGAGTATCAGCAGCGGTTTAACCGTTTTCTCGGTACCGCATGCATCGGACGCACGACCCTCGGCGGCAAACCCCTGAAAAAATACCGTGTCGGCCACGTCGAACTCGTGCGCGGCGGACGGCTGGTATTCGACCTGCAGGCAAACCCAAACAAACAATATACACGATGAATTTGAAATCTCTTACAGCATTCGGTGCCGGCCTGCTCCTCGCGGCCTGCACACAGACACCCGGCACGGAGCCGATGACCCGGTATGTCGACATGCGCATCGGCACGGGCGGCCACGGCCATGTATTCATGGGCGCCAACGTCCCGTTCGGCGCCGTGCAACTCGGCCCGACGAGCATTCCCCAGTCGTGGGACTGGACTTCGGGCTACCATATTTCCGACACGACGGTCATCGGATTCAGCCACACGCACCTGAACGGCACCGGTATCGGCGACCTGTTCGACGTCACGGTGATGCCTGTCGTGGGCGACGTGACCTACGCCCGCGGCACGGAGGACGACCCGCAGTCGGGCATGTGGTCGTATTTCAGCCATGCCGACGAACGATTCCGCCCGGGTTATTACGCCACGCGGTTGGACCGCTACGGCATCGACGTGGAGCTGACCGCGACCAAGCGCGTCGGCCTGCATAAATACACCTTCCCGGCCTCGTCCGATGCCGCCGTGGTCTTCGACCTCGAAAACGGCGGTTGCTGGGACGCCCCGACCGAAACCTTCATCGAGCGCGTCGACGACCGCACGGTCAGCGGCTACCGCTATTCGACGGGCTGGGCCAACGACCAGCGCGTTTATTTTACGGCCGAATTCTCGAAGCCTTTCGAATCGCTGTCGATTTACGAGGGCGGCGAAAACGGCGGCCTGCGCGAGGGCGAGCGCTTCAAGGCGGAGCGCCTCTACGGCCGCGTCAACTTCGAAACGGCCAAAGGCGAAACGGTTTACGTCAAGGTCGCCATCTCGCCCGTAAGCATCGAGAATGCCAGGCTCAACATGCAGGCGGAGCTCCCTGGCTGGGATTTCGAGGCGACGGCCGAGGCTGCCGACCGGGCGTGGAACGCCGAACTGGAGAAAGTTCGTATCGAAACGCCGGACGAAGCCGCACGCCGCATCTTCTACACGGCGCTTTACCATACGATGGTCGCCCCTTCGGAGTTCTGCGATGTGAACGGCGACTACCGCGGTTCGGACGGCAAGGTCTACCGTGCGGCGCCGTTCGTCAACTATACGACCTTCTCGCTGTGGGACACCTACCGCGCCGCACAGCCGCTGATGACGATACTCCATCCCGAGAAGATGCCCGACATGGCCAATACGATGCTCCACATCTACCGGCAGCAGGGTAAACTTCCCGTATGGCATCTGATGGGCAACGAAACCGATTGCATGGTCGGCAATCCCGGCATTCCGGCGCTTGCCGACGCCGTGCTGAAAGGCTACGGCGGCTTCGACAGGGAGCAGGCCTACGAGGCGCTCAAGGAGTCGGCGATGCTCGGCGAACGGGGCATGGATTTGCGCATGAAGTACGGCTATATCCCCTGCGACCTCTTCAACGAGGCCGTGGCCTATGACATGGAATATGCGCTGGCCGACTGGGCCGTGGCGCAGGTGGCCAGGGCGCAAGGCAAGACCGCCGACTACGAATACTTCCTCCGGCGCAGCAAGTCCTACAGGCATTTCTTCGATACCGAAACCCGCTTCATGCGCGGCCTCGATTCGAAAGGCCGCTTCCGCACGCCGTTCAATCCGTTCGCGTCGACCCACCGCGAGGACGACTACTGCGAGGGCAATGCCTGGCAGTATACGTGGCTCGTGCCGCATGACGTCGAGGGGTTGATGGAGTGCTTCGGCAGCAGGGAGGCGTTCGTCGGCAAACTCGACTCGCTCTTCACGGCCAGCTCGGCGCTCGAGGGCAACGCCTCGCCCGACATCTCGGGCCTGATCGGCCAGTACGCCCACGGCAACGAACCCAGCCACCACATCGTCTACCTCTACACGATGATCGGCCAGCCCGCGAAGACCGCCGACAAGGTGCGCGAAATCCTCACGACACTCTACCACGACCAGCCCGACGGCCTGTCGGGCAACGAGGACGTAGGCCAGATGTCGGCGTGGTACGTCCTTTCGTCGCTGGGCTTCTACCAGGTCGAGCCGGCCGGGGGACGCTACTTCTTCGGCTCGCCGCTCTTCGACAAAGCCGAGGTGCGTGTCCGCGACGGCGTGTTTACCGTTGCGGCGCACAACAATTCTGCGGAAAATAAGTATATTCAATGCGTAAAACTCAACGGTAAGCCGTATGCCAAACCCTATATCGCTTTCGACGACATCGCTGCGGGCGGTGTGCTCGAATTCGAGATGGGAGCCGAGCCTGCCGTTTGGTACGAACTCTAAACCTGCACTGGAAATGAAAAAAGGAAGTATCGCCCTCGCTGCCCTCTGTGCCGCCGTACTGGCTTCGTGCTCGTGTCCGCCGGCCGCGGAGCAGCGCCTCCGCCCCTCGGAGTATGTTTCGACGCTGGTGGGAACCCAGTCGGACTTCACGCTTTCGACCGGCAACACCTATCCGGCCATCGCCCTGCCGTGGGGCATGAATTTCTGGACGCCCCAGACCGGCAAGATGGGCGACGGCTGGGCCTATACATACGGGGCCCACAAAATCCGGGGCTTCAAACAGACCCACCAGCCCTCGCCGTGGATCAACGACTACGGCCAGTTCTCGCTGATGCCCGTGCGCGGCGGGGACAAACTCGACGAGGAGTCGCGCGCCAGCTGGTTCTCGCACCAGGCCGAGGCGGCGAAGCCCTACTACTATAAGGCATACCTGGCCGATCACGACATCCGTGCCGAAATCACGCCGACCGAGCGTGCGGCCATCATGCGCTTCACGTTCCCCGAGTCGAAGGAGTCGGGTGTCGTAATCGACGCTTTCGACCGCGGCTCTCAGGTCGGCATGGCCGACAGCCGCACGATTGTGGGCTACACCACGCGCAACAGCGGCGGCGTGCCGGAGAATTTCCGCAACTGGTTCGTCGTGCGCTTCGATACGCCGTTCAGTGCCGTCGAGCTGACCGATGCCCCGGACAAATACAAGCCCGGCAGCAGCCTGCTCTATCCCGAGGGCAGCAAGTCGGTCGAGGGCGGGCATGCCGTCGCCAAGGTGCATTTCGCGACCCGCCGCGGCCAGCAGGTCTGCGCCCGTGTGGCGTCGTCGTTCATCTCGCTCGAACAGGCTTACCGGAACCTTGAAACCGAGTTGGGCGAAGACGGCTTCGAAACGGTGAAAGACAAGGCGCAGCAGCGTTGGGACGATGTACTGGGCCGTATCGAGGTCGAGGGCGGCACGGCCGACCAGTACCGCACGTTCTATTCGTGCCTCTACCGTTCGACCCTGTTTCCGCGCAAATTCTACGAAATCGACGAAAACGGAGCTCCCGTGCATTACAGCCCCTACAACGGCGAGGTGCTGCCCGGCTATATGTACACCGACACCGGGTTCTGGGATACGTTCCGCAGCCTCTTCCCGCTGCTCAATCTCGTATATCCGTCGGTGAACGCCGAAATCCAGCAGGGCCTCGCCAATGCGGCCCGCGAGAGCGGCTTCCTGCCCGAATGGGCGTCGCCCGGGCACCGCGGCTGCATGGTGGGCAACAACTCGGCCTCGGTAGTCGCCGATGCCGTGGTTAAGGGTGCGAACGACAAAGACCTCGAGGTACTTTACGATGCGATGGTGCATGCCACCGAGAACGTGCACCCGACCGTTGCGTCGACCGGCCGCTGGGGCCATGCGTATTACAATACGCTGGGTTATATTCCCTACGACGTGAATATCCCGGAGAACGTCGCCCGTACGCTCGAATACGCCTACGACGACTGGTGTATCCTCCAGGTGGCCAGGAAGCTGAACCGTCCGCAGGCCGAACTGGAGAAGTGGGCGGCGCGCGCGAAGAATTACCGCAACGTGTTCGATCCCCAAACGCGCCTGATGCGCGGCCGGCTCGCGAACGGAGAGTTCCAGTCGCCGTTCAGTCCCTACAAGTGGGGCGACGCGTTCACGGAGGGTAATTCGTGGCACTACACGTGGTCGGTATTCCACGACGTGCAGGGGTTGGTCGACCTGATGGGCGGCCGGGAGCCGTTCGTCGAGATGCTCGATTCGGTATTCGTCGTTCCGCCGATTTACGACGACAGCTACTACGGGTTCCGCATCCACGAAATCACCGAGATGCAGGTGGCCGATATGGGCAATTACGCACACGGCAACCAGCCCGCGCAGCACATGATTTATCTCTATAATTATGCGGGTGCGCCGTGGAAAGCCCAGTACTGGACGCGCGAGGTGATGGATCGCCTCTATTCGGCCAAACCCGACGGCTACTGCGGCGACGAGGACAACGGCCAGACCTCGGCCTGGTATGTCTTCTCCGCCCTGGGATTCTATCCCGTCTGTCCGGCTTCGGACGAATACGTCGTCGGCTCGCCGCTGTTCCGCAAGGCGGTCGTGAACCTCGAGAACGGGAATAAGATTGTGCTCGAAGCCCCTGCGAACAGCCCTGAAACCCGCTATATCGGTGCGGTGCAATTCGACGGGAAGGCCTATACGCACAATTTCCTGCGCCATTCCGATTTGGTGAAGGGTGCCGATATCCGCTTCGAGATGCGCCCCGAACCCGACTATATGCGCGGCACCGATTCCGCCGACGCTCCCTATTCGTTCAGCCGCGAATAGCAGGGCGGGTCTAACTGCTGATAATCCGCTGCAGCCGGCATCGGCTGCGGCGGATTATTTCGTTTTTGACGGAATCCCGAAATGTCGATAATTTGTCAATAGAATCTGCCCGGGGATTTTGAAAATCGGCCGGAAAACACTACTTTTGTAGCGTTGTTTTTACAAAAGTTAGGTTAATCCGGACACATCCCATGATCTCTATCGGCAGAATCGACCAACGTGAACGAAAAAAACAGCAGGGCCAGGCCGCTGCGTTTTATTCGTCGTCGCGCCGGCAGCAGGGTCGGGACGCGCAGTCGCAAGGGCAGCAGGTGTCCGGCAGCGGGATGTGCAGATAGATACCAGACCGCCATGACATCTGATGTCGTGGCGGTCTGCTTTTTTGAAAATTTAAAACCAGAGGATATGAAGGTCGGTGTAATTATGGGCTCTGTGAGCGATTACGAGGTGATGGCCGGGGCTGTCGACATGCTCGGGCAATTCGGTGTCGAATTCGAAAAGCGCGTCGTGAGCGCCCACCGGACGCCCGACCTGCTGTGCGAGTACGCCAAGACGGCGAAAAGCCGCGGTATCGGCGTAATTATCGCCGGGGCCGGCGGCGCCGCGCACCTGCCGGGCATGGTGGCCTCGATGACCACGCTGCCCGTGGTGGGCGTTCCCGTGAAATCGCGTGCCCTGAACGGGCTGGATTCCCTGCTGTCGATCGTGCAGATGCCTGCGGGTGTTCCCGTGGCGACGACGGCCATCAACGGGGCGAAGAATGCGGCGCTGATAGCCGTGTCGATTCTCGCCCTGCAGGACGAGGCCCTGGCGGCCCGGCTCGAAGCGTTCCGTGCGAAACAGACAGCCGACGTGCTGGCGGCCGAGATCTGACATTCGGGCGCGGCATCTCCCGGGACAATCCGGGCTGTGTGTCGGAAGCCCGCATCCGGGCGGGATGCGTATGCGGGGCACGGCCCCGGGCCGGAAACACGACGACGATAAATGAGGTAAACAGGAATATGTCAAACGTTACGAAAACGATCGGTATCATTGGAGGCGGCCAGTTGGGGCTGATGATTATCGAGCAGGCGCACCTGCTCGGCGCACGTACCGTGTGCCTCGACCCGGCGGCCGATGCCCCGGCGTTCGCCTTGAGCGACGAGCGTATCGTGGCGGCTTACGACGATGCCGCGGCATTGGAGGAGTTGTGCCGCCGCAGCGACGTGGTGACCTACGAGTTCGAAAATGTCCCGGGCAGCGTGCTGATACCGCTGGAGAAGAAATACAACATCCCGCAGGGCTTCCGCCCCCTCTACGATTCGCAGGATCGCCTGCGCGAGAAGGACAATGCCCGTGCGAACGGATTGCAGACGCCCCGATACGCCGCCGTGGACGACGAGGCGTCGCTGCGGGCCGCCGTGGCGGAAATCGGCCTGCCCGCCGTGCTCAAGACCCGCACGCTGGGATACGACGGACACGGGCAGTTGGTGATGAAGTCGGAGGCCGACATCGAACGTGCCCTGCCGATGCTCGCCGTGCCCTGCATCCTCGAGCAGTTCGTGCCGTTCGACTACGAGGCCAGCATTGTGATGGTCGCGGACGGGGAGCGTGTCGTAACGTTCCCGATCGGCCGCAACGTGCACCGCGACGGCATTCTCGACCTCTGTTTCGTGCCCGCTGCGGAGATGGACGACGACCTGTGCGGCCGGATGGTCGCGGCCGGAGAGCGGTTCATGAAATCCTGCGGCTACCGGGGGATTCTCGCCATTGAATTTTTCATCCGGGACGGCCGGTTCTATTTCAACGAAATGGCCCCGCGTCCCCACAACTCGGGGCATTATACCATCGAGGGCTGTACGACCAACCAGTTCCGCGAATTGGTGCGTTTCCTGCTGGGTGAGCCCCTGCAGGCGCCTGAACTCGTGGCTCCGACCGTGATGAAGAACATCCTGGGGCAAGACCTCGAGGCGGCTGAAAAAATTGCGGCCGAAAATCTCCCGGGCGTATACGTCCGCCTCTACGGCAAGAGGGAGAGCCGTCCGAAACGCAAGATGGGACATATCACATTCGTGGGGATGCCCCCCGCGGAGTACGAGTCCCGGTGGGCCGGCAAATTTGTAAAATAAGTGCAAACGAAATAAAATGGAAAACTACCGGATTTTTGTTGAGAAACACCCCCGTTTCCGGGTCGAGGCGGAGAGCCTGCGCCGGGAACTGAACACCAACCTGAACCTCGATATCCGCAGCCTGCGCCTGCTGAACGTCTACGATCTGTTCGGCTTCAGCGAGGAGCTGCTCGAAAAGAGCCGTTACAGCGTTTTCGGCGAGGTGGTGACCGACAGCGTAACCGATTCGTGCGACCTCGCGGGACGAAAATACATCGCCGTGGAGTATCTTCCCGGCCAGTTCGACCAGCGCGCCGCGTCGGCCGTCGACTGCGTGCGGCTCATCGACCCGTCGGCCGGGGTGCGCATCCGCTCGTCGAAACTGCTGTTGTTCGACGATGCGGTGACCGACGACGAACTGGCGCGCATCAGGCATTATTATATCAACGCCGTCGAGTCGCGTGAAAAAGACCTGGGCGTGCTGACCGATATGGAGCAGGCCGAGGTGAAACCCGTCGCCGTGCTCGAAGGCTTTACCGCAATGTCCGACGCGGAGCTGGAGCCCTACTGCAAGCAGTACGGGCTGGCGATGAACGCCGACGATTTGCGCGAGGTGGTGAAATATTTCCGCGCCGAGGGCCGCGATCCTTTTGAAACCGAGTTGCGTATCCTCGACACCTACTGGAGCGACCATTGCCGCCATACGACCTTTACGACCGAGCTGGAGGGCATTACGGTCGAGGAGTCGTTCGTGAAGGACGAAATCGAAGACTCGCTGGCGCTCTACCTGCGCATCCGCCGCGAACTGGGACGCGAGCACAAGAGTATCTGCCTGATGGACATGGCGACCATCGGCGCCCGCTACCTGCGCGCGAAGGGAGTGCTGGACGACATGGAGGTGAGCGACGAGAACAACGCCTGCTCGGTGTACGTCGACGTCGATGTCGACGGTGCGACCGAGAAGTGGCTCCTGCAGTTCAAGAACGAAACCCATAACCACCCGACGGAAATCGAGCCGTTCGGCGGTGCCTCGACCTGTCTGGGCGGCGCCATCCGCGACCCGTTGTCGGGCCGCAGCTACGTCTATCAGGCCAT